>ERZ827186.187-NODE-187-length-85278-cov-10.457236_pt1 | contig 85278 bp, 63 predicted proteins | sample MGYA00519918_ERZ827186 | MGnify/ENA primary metagenome ERZ827186 (study PRJEB31778, sample SAMEA3449275) | human gut metagenome | biome: human gut; feature: human-associated habitat; material: faeces | place: United Kingdom | collected 2010/2012 ...
CTGTTCCGGTGTGCATGCGCAAAGCAGCAGCACCGCCGCCGTCAGCATTATTATTACCGTAAGAAGTTTTTTCATTTTCCCCTCTTTTTATAATTTTTATAAAGAAATATATAAATAAAATGCAATAAAATCAAACGCAAAAGCCGATTTGATGTGCTTCCTGAACTATTATAGCACCCCGAAAATGCCTTGCATATACACAATCGTAGTTTTTTATATGTCAATTCTAACATTTTGCCGCGTCTGCCGCAGCGTTGTTCCGCAATGAAACGCCGTAAAACACTAAAAAATTGTAAAAACAAAAATAAAAAAATCCCCCACAACATCAATTGTGGAGGAAATGTACCGCAAAAGCATCATACTATACAAACGCCGTATAATATTTCAGTACAAAGACAACCCCTATTAATTAAGCCTTCTGGGGAGCATCAACGGGGCATACATCGGCGCAGGCACCGCACTCAATGCAGGTATCGGCATCGATAACATATTTGTCCTCGCCCTCAGAGATCGCGGACACCGGGCACTCGCCCTCGCAGGAACCGCATTTGATGCATTTGTCATCAATTTCATATGCCATGGGATAAGCCTCCTTTTCTAAGCAGAATTATTTATGCTGCTACGGTTCATACCGTATCACATTTATTATGATATTATAACATATTATCTTGCTTTTGCAAGCGGAAAAGCACACTTTGTATCATTATTCCTTAGCCGTTTCCTTGCTTTGGGCGCCGGAACGCGAATGCGCATTTGCCTGCTGCCGTCTGTCGCCGCGGGGTTCAGCCCCGCCGCGCGCAGCCTCCGGCTGCTGCACATTCTGCGCGCCGCCCTGTCTTTGCTGCTTCCCCTGCGGCATACGCCCCTGCCTGTTTTTGGGCGGCCTGTTAAACGGCTTACCCTGTGCGCCGTTTTGCGCTCCGTTTTGCGCATCGGGCCGCGCCTCATTCTGCCCGCCTGCCGCCCTCGGATACGGACGCTTCTTTTTCGGCTTCTTTACCGGTCTTTCCGCATTGCTTCTATGCGCCGAGCCTTCTGCCGCCGAACGCTCCTCTTCCCTGCTCTCCTGCGCGCTTTTCCCGGCCTCCGCCGCAGTATTCACCCTGCCTTTTTTGTTTCTGTCCCGCTGCGGCCGGTTCTTTTCCTGCTTCACGGTATCCGCCGCACTGTCCTCCGCAGCTTCGCACAGGTCCTCGTTTTGTTCCGTTCCTGCCGCTTCTGCCTCCGCATCCGCAGCGCTTCCCGGCGCTACGGGAGTAAGCTCTTTATAGTAGTATTCCCTTATATCAACGGCGTCCCCCGGCAGCGTCAGCTTCACCTTTACCCGCTCGCGCAGCATATTTAGCTCGCATACTCTTCCCACACCGTCGCGGCAGCGCACCTCGGTGCCGATTTTAGGCAGCAGCTTGCGTGTAAGCTCGTAATGATTCTGCTCATATTTAAGGCAGCACATAAGTCGTCCGCACAAGCCGCTTATTTTGCTTGGATTCAGGGACAGCCCCTGTTCCTTTGCCATTTTAATGGAAACGGGCTGAAATTCCGAAAGGAACTGATTGCAGCAGCAGGGCAGCCCGCACGGGCCCAGCCCGCCCAGCATTTTGGCTTCATCTCTCGCCCCTATCTGGCGCAGCTCTATACGGGTCTTGAAGGCGGCGGCAAGGTCCTTTACCAGCTCGCGGAAATCCACCCTGCCCTCCGATGTAAAATAGAAAACAATCTTTGAACCGTCAAAGCCGTACTCCACGCGCACAAGCTTCATATCCAGCCCGTGCTTCCGTATTTTTTCTTCGGCTAAAGCCGCAGCCTCCTTTTCGCGGCGGCGGTTCTGCTCCGCCTGTTCTATATCCTTGGGGGTAGCTATACGCAATATCTCCTTCAGCGGAGCCACAATCTCTGCATCGGTAACATCCCGCGTACCTATAACCACCTCCGCAAACTCCACCCCCTGCGAGGTTTCCACAATAACACCGGAGCCCTCCTTTATTACATAGCGGCCCGGATCAAAATAGTACACCTTGCCGTTGCCGCGGAAGCGTACTCCGATTATCTTTGCCATACGGTTTCTCCTATTATAAAGTCGCGGGCCAGCTTATCGCATATAAGCCCGTAATTGATATTTCCCTTAAGCCTTGTAAGCGCCTGATTTACTGCGCGTATGCGCATAAGTGTCCGCACATCCGAAGGATCCTCCTCCAGCTTGAGCGCCAGCAGGCTTTCCGAGGCGCGCAGCATCTCCTCGGCATTATCCTTTGCTTGGTTAAGCACAAACCACACCTTGTAAAAGCTGCCGGAATCCGCAGCCGCAAGCAGGCTGTGCGCTTTTTCCGCACCGGGCGCCTCACCGCAAGCGGCAGCAAGCGCCGCCCCGATGCACCCGCCGCTGGCTGCGGCGGCCCTATCCGCCGTCTGCGCGTCCGTCCCGCGCCGCACAAGCTGTGCCGCAACAGCCTCCCGGCTTCGTTCTCCAATGCGTATTATACGGCAGCGCGACCTTACCGTGGAGAGCAGCTGCTCGGGATATGCGCTTATAAGTATAAAAACCGCGCTGCCCTCAGGCTCCTCCAGCGTTTTAAGCAGACAGTTCTGCGCCGCCTGCGTCATCTTATGGGCATCGTTTATTATAAATACCCGGCGTCCTCCCTCGTACGAGGTTTCCTGCGCATGCTCGCAAAGCGTGCGTATATCATCGGCCGCAATGCTTTTTTTTGAGGAGGAAAATATATGCACATCCGGATGCTTATCCTCCGTTACCCTGCGGCATATGCCGCATTCAAGGCAGGGCGGAGCCTCGCTTGCGCACAAAAGAGCAGCTGCTATCAGATGCGCAAAGGTACGCTTGCCGGTACCGGGCTGACCCGTTATAAGATAAGCGTGCACTCCCCGCCCCCTTGCGGCAGAGGCTTTAAGACGCGCAAATTCACTGCCCGAAAGCAGCAACGAAATATCTTCCATGAATCAGAACTTTGAAAAGCGGCAAACTTCCATAACGAACACCGTTGCGCCGCCCACCATAATTTCAATGCTGCCAGGCAGAGAGCCGCTTGCCATGGAGCCAGGCTCCAGCGCGGTAAGCCCGGAGCTTACCGTCTGCCTGCGGCTTTTGCACACCCGCTCTATAACGGCCAGCGCGCTGTCCAGCTTCTCATCCTGCACGCCGGTCAGCAGCGTCGTATTTCCCGAACGCAGAAAGCCGCCCGTGGTGGCAAGCTTGGTTACGCCGTATCCTTCCTTCATAAGGGCGCTTATAAGCCGCCCGGAATCCTCATCCTGTACAATGGCTATTATCAGCTTCATTTTGTTCCTGCTTTCCCGCCGCAGCACCAAATCCTCTGCGCGCGTTTTTATAATTTATAACCGCTGCTCCGTGTGCTGCGATTTGCTTTATCGTTTCTCATTTTATTATACCCTAAAAACCGTTAAAGGGCAATAGCCATTTTTCTGCGGAATATGAATTTTCCGCAGCTGCTTGCCATTGGGGCGAAAATCCCTTTCTTATGCAAAAAAGCCGCGCAGCGAGGATCTGCGCGGCCGAGCCTCAAAGGCCCGTAACGGAGGTAATGTACAAACCGTTTCATTAAATATATCAAAATATGTCATTTTTTACGGGATTTTTTCTTCGACTTTTTATGCGGCTTCCGTACAAGCAGCGCAATTGCTCCCGCAGCCGCAAGCAGCATTGCCGCGACGGCATACAGCACCACGCGCCCGTCGCTTTCCGTCCCGCCATCATCCTGCTTTGCCGTTCCGGATACCTCAGGCGTCGGGGACGGCGCCTCTTCCGCCGTTTCCGTCGGCGCCGCCGCAGACGAATCCGGGGCATGCGTTACGGCGGGTGTTGCGGTCGGTGTGGCAGTAGGTTTTGCGGTCGGTGTGGCAGTAGGTGTTGCCGATGGCGCTGCCGTGGGTGTCTCCGATGTCCCCGGTTTATCTCTGCCCGGCCTTGGCGGCAGCTCCACGCTCCAGGTTATGCTCTCAGCGGTAAGAGAGCTGTCATAATTCTCGTCTATTCCCGAAAAAAAGCCCTTATTGTCATAGCCTACGGTGCTGTACCTAAGCCCGAACAGGCTGCTATCCCACTTTTCCCCGCTTATTGCAAGCCGAAAACGCTTATCCTGGTTCTTTCTTTGAGAAACATGCGCAAGATAGCCGTGCATGGCCACCTCTGCGGCATTTTTGTTTTCAAAGGCCGCGAGCGGCTTTGCATAATTAAGCCGTATCTGATTCTTTCCGTACAGGTGTATATACAGCTTCTTTACGCTCCATACGCCGTATTGTTCCGCACTTTCCGGGTATCTGCTCGGGTCGGCCGCCGCAAGCACGGCTTCGTCAACCAGACTTGCCGTAAACCTGTGAGCGCCGTGTCCGTATTCCCCGTTAAAGTCATGCGTCACCACTATTTGCGGCCTGCGCCGTCGTATAAGCTCCACAAATCGGCCCAGTATATATTCCTTTCCGCCCCATTTCTGTTCCAGCACGGACGGCTTCTCGTACAGATCCCTAAAGCCGAGGAAATCAGGATAATGCCGCACGCCCACTCGCCACAGCCCCTCCAGTGCTTCGTCCATGCGCACCCGGTTTTTCCCGGCAGTGTAGGCGACCGTTACCGTTTTGCCGCTGTCAATAAACAAAGGGATCAGCCCGCCCATAAATATCTCTTCATCGTCCTGATGCGTGCTTATAAGCAATATATCGGTGCTTCGCGGCGCGTCCTTCCAGTTATGTGTCGGAACCGCATAAAAATCGGCGCGGCAAAGGGCGTTATTGCATAAAAACTCAATATGCACCTTTTTTGCGCGCTCCGGCATGGTCAGGCAGTATTCCGGCTCGTCCCCGCTGTGGTTTCTTTCGGTAAGCTTCTCTCCGTTTGAGTCAAAAGTGGTAACCCTTGCGCTGAAGCCGGGAAGACGAAAGCGCAGCAGCATATACCGCTTGCCCTGCGGAATTTCCGTTTGAAAGCTGTCGCCGCTTCCGAACTTCCAATATGTGCTTATTTTTTTGTCATATATATTTGATAAATTATTGTTCTTCGGATGTGCAAACGCCGATGACGCAAAGGTGCACATAATCAGCATGCACCCAAGACTCATAATAAAAAATGACAGTATCCGTTTCATAAATATATTCCCCCTGCAATATATTACCGTGTTTTTCTCTTTTAATGTACTCCCGTTTTTTCCGCATCTTCCTTTGCTGCTCTGCCGCCCGCCCGTACCCGTTTCTGTATTCCCCATGCCGTAAATCCGGTAATAAGCCCTGTGGGAATTGCCGCGAGCAGCAATGCCGGCAGATAGTAAAACACCGCTGCGGAGCCTGTAATAACGGCGCACACCGCCACCTGAGCCGTATTATGCGCCGCCGCGCCGCCAACCGATATACCCGGCGCGCCGAATACCCCCGCCCGCTTTAATATATAGGATACCGCAAAGGAGCACACCGCCCCGGCAAAAGACATCGCAAACCCGCTCAGATTGCCAAAAAGCAGCCCGCTTAAAACCACGCGCGCCAGCGATACGGCCAAAGCATAACCCGCAGGTCGGCACAGCAGCAGCGTAAGCACCGCGGCATTGGCAAGCCCCAGCTTTATCCCCGGCAGAGGAATCGGAAGCGGAAACAGCGATTCGATATACGAAAGCACCATTGCGCACGACAGAAAAACCGCGCATTCGCATAACGCACGCAGGCGCGCGCTATATTCCTTTCTCATCGGCTTACCCCGTCCGGCCCGTCCCCGGTTATTGTTACGCTCAGCCTGTGCGGAAGACACACTATGCTGCTGCCCGCATTTTCAATTTTTCCGCAGCGCACGCAGTCCCCCCCGCAGTCCGCCTCCGTTATTCTTACGGCGCCCGAGCTTATCTCCAGCGTATTGCTGCCCTCCGGGAAGGAAAGCACCAAGGTTATGTCCTCATCCAGGGGCAAAACTCGCACCGTTTCCCCCGCATGTGTCACTACAACGCTTTTTTTCTGCACACCGCTTCCCACGCAATAGAATAAAATCAGCCCCAGTGCACACAAAGCCACGGCGACAATTATTAAAATATCAGCCTTTTTCATTCTTTTCCTCCGCCGTCATGCAGCACCGAACGCCCTTTCCGTTCTTTTTTAATTATAGCACCGAAAACAAAGATTTTCAAGCCGCATTCTGCTGCCGTTTGTAAGAATTTTGTCTGTTTCTGTCCTTTTACGCACCAAACCCCGCATTTATCCGCACCTTTACTGTCCGTAACTCCTTGCAAAAAACAAAAAAAGCCTGTAAAATAGGCCTTGAATTATTAATTTACGGGGTGTTTCCGCAATGAAAACGCATCGTTTTTCGCCCATTATTTCGCTTGTGCTTGCATGTGCTTTGATATTTATGCTGCCCCTCTCCACCGGCTGCGCCCCAAAGCAGCTTTCCCGCACCGAATACCTTATGGATACCGTTGTAAGCGTAAAGCTGTTTGATTTTTCCGATACGGCCGTGCTGGATGAAATGTTTTCCATGGTACGGCAGCTGGAGCGGGATCTCTCCTGCCGCGCAGACGGTGAGCTATCCCGGCTCAATGCCGCCGGGTTCGGCAGCATAAGCCCGGAGCTTGAGCAGCTGTTAAGCACCGCTCTTGAGGTATGCCGCCTTTCACGGGGCGCCTTTGATATAACCGTGCGCCCCTATACCGAGCTTTGGGATTTTTCCGCCGGCACGGTGCCCGATAAAGCAGCGCTTGAAGCAGCGTCCGAAAGCGTGGACTACCGCCGCATAACCCTTACAAGCGGCTATGCTGACCTGGGCGGCACCCGGCTGGACCTTGGCGGCTGCGCCAAGGGCTATATATGCGCCCGCGCAGCGGACCTTCTTCGTCAAAGGGGCGTAAAAAGCGCGATACTTGATTTCGGCGGCAACATTTACTGCATCGGCAGCAAGGGCGGCCGCCCCTTCTCCGTTGCAGTTGCAGACCCTCGGGGCGGAGTGCTTGGCGAATATCTCAGCCTTGAGGATGCCTGCGCCGTCACCTCGGGCATATATCAGCGCCGTTTTGAAAAGGATGGCGTAACCTACCATCACATACTGAATCCCGCCACCGGAATGCCGGAAAATAACCTCCTTGCCTCTGCAACGGTAATATGCGATGATCCCTGCCTTGCCGATTGCCTCAGCACCGCCGTTATGGTAGCAGGCAGCAGTGATTTTTTATCCGCATACAATAAAAATATCCGCATACTGGCAGTGTACAGAAGCGGCGAGGTAAAATGGCTGTAAATGCCTGCAAAACCCGCAGCCGTCCCGGAAGCAGCACCCCGCCCTCCCTGCTTTACAGCAGCTCTATCCTGTACGGCGTCCCGGTATCGCGGCAGCGCTGTATCACATTGCGCGACCCCGGGCTTGTCCCGTCCCAAAAAATCAGCACATAATCGGCCAGCTCCACGATTTCGGCATTGCGCCGTATAGGCGCCGAATGCCCGTAGTGGGGATAATCCGGCAGTATCTCTATAAGCCGCACTCCCCTTGTATGCGCATACAGCGCAGCGCACTTGTCAATTCCCCGCGCGCCGCCCGATACTATGCAGTCCGTATTGTCGGGCAGATAGTTTGCCAATTCCATCGGCGATATTGTCCTGTTTCTTGACCCCACCACCGCTACCTTCATACAACTCACCCCATCGCTTCCGATATTCCGTACTCCGATACCGTATTTTTCCGCCCTGTCCGCAGATCACGGCAGCGTTCCGTTCATCACCGCGATTGTACCATAAAATGGTATTTTATGCCATGACTGTTTTTGTCCTTTATTAAAATATTGAGTCGGTTTTTCCCTCTCGCCCTCCCTCACGGGCGCATTTTCGGCTCTTGTCATATATACGCCGTCTCTAAGGTTAATATAGTGAACAAAAAAGCTCTTATATCCCGAAAAACAGTTAGTTTTGTGTCTTCCCGTTCCCCGCCTGCGGTGATAAAATGCCCGCAGAGCCGTTAAGCTCTTATACTCCGCCGCTCTTTTGCGCCCGGATAACACGGAGAAGGAACATGAGAATAGATCAGATAGATAAAAACCTTGCAAACAAAGGCCTGCGCCATGACGATTATACCTGGCACACGGTGCAGGAGCTTACCCTTTGCGGCTGTCTTGACCCCGAGCGCCCAATGCACCGCTTCGACCGCAAGCTTGCCGCCTCACTGGGGGAGCGATGCGCTTGGCTCAGCGGCTGCACCGCCGGAGTGCGGGTGCGCTTTTATACCGATTCCCCCTATATTGCAATAAGCGCACGCCTTACGCAAAGCGCAGGCGAAGCGCTGCTTGCGGATATGACCCCTGTCAACGCAAGCGGCTTTGACCTGTATCAGCAGGAAAACGGCGCCCTTGCCCTTGTCGGCGTTTTCCGTCCCGACGGCATAAGCGACACCGTTTGCTGCGATCTTGAATGCTACTCCGACCGCTATCGCCTTATAGAAATAAATTTTCCTCTCTTTAACGGCGTGGATGTGTTTGCCCTCGGTCTTAAAGCGGGCAGCAGGCTGGATAGGGACACGGCTCGGCGCCGCCGCTTTCTGCTTTACGGCTCCTCCATCACGCAGGGCGGCTGCTCCAGCCGTCCGGGAAACAGCTACGGCGCGCTGCTTTCACGGCTTACGGACACGGACTATATAAATGTGGGCTTAAGCGGCAACTGCCTCGGCCAGCCCGAAATGGCGCGCTACCTTGCCTCGGTGGATACCGACCTCTTCATATTGGATTTTGATCATAACTCCCCCGGCGCCGATTATCTTGAATCGGTCTATCCCGCCTTTTTCCGCCAATACCGCGAAAAACGCCCGGACACCCCGATTATAATGCTTTCCATGCCGCTTTTCAACAGCGATTGGCTGCGCGCATCGGGGCTTTGGGAAGAAAGACGCACCGATATAATCCGCAATACCTACCTTGAAGCGCTGGCGCACGGGGATGAAAATGTATATTTTATAGACGGTGCCTCTCTGATTCCGCGCGAGCTTGCCGATCTCTGCACGCACGATCAGGTACATTGCAACGATATGGGCTTTTATTACTTTGCCGCCGCCCTTAAGCCGGTAACGGAGGCAGCCCTTAACAAAAAGAAATAAGCCCCATACCCCCGCCTTTGTTAATCGTCAAACCGATGAATGGGTACGGCATATGCTGCCCGTCCGTCGGTTTTTTGTTATAATCCGGCCACATTTGGGAAAACAATTTTTCCGTTCTTTGGTTTTTTATACTGCCTGTCAGACATATGAACAAAACTTTTATCTTCTTAAAATTTATAAAACGGCAAATTCCCCTTCCGAAAATCCGTTTACAACCGCCGCCCGCCTCGCTAGAATAATAGATGTTCTAATATTGGAGTTTCTATCATTGGAGGGTACATATGGATAACTTCACGGCGTCCAAGATGTTCAACAGCGCAAACCGCATCCGCCTCCGCGCACCGCATTTTTGACTTTCTTGAAAGGGAAGAAATGCCCGTTGAAAGCGAGAAAACGACCGTCCTTACCGATGTTCGCGGCACGGTCTGCTTTGAGCATGTCCGCTTCAGCTACCCGGATGCTCCGGATAAGATTATCATTAAGGATTTCTCCGCCGAGGTGCATCCCGGTCAAAAGGTTGCTGTCGTCGGCCCGACCGGCGCCGGAAAAACAACGATGGTCAACCTGCTGATGCGCTTCTTTGAAATAAACAGCGGCGTAATTAAGATTGACGGCGTTCCGATCTCCGAAATGAGCCGGGAAAATGTGCATAAGCTGTTCGGCATGGTTTTGCAGGATACCTGGCTCTTTGAGGGAACCGTTCGGGAAAACCTCGTCTACAACATGGAGGGCATTACCGATAGGCAACTGGAAGAAGTCTGCCGCGCCTGCGGTCTTGATAAATTTGTTCACACGCTGCCGCAGGGCTTCGACACCGTTCTTTCCGAAAGCGCCGGCATTTCCGCCGGACAGAAGCAGCTTCTCACCATTGCCCGCGCCATGCTGCAAAACGCCCCCATGCTCATCCTTGACGAGGCGACTTCCTCTGTCGATACCCGCACCGAGCTTTTAATCCGGCAGGCAATGGATACGCTCACAAAGGGGCGCACCAGCTTTGTAATCGCGCACCGCCTTTCCACCATTAAAAATGCCGACCTTATTCTTGTTATGCGCGACGGCGATGTGATAGAGAGCGGAACGCATGAGGAACTGATGCGGCGCGGCGGCTTCTACGCCGACCTCTACAACAGCCAGTTCGAGGATAAAACCGCTTAATAAAAAGTAGGTATAAACACGAAAAAAGGACGAATTTTTCCGTCCTTTTTTGTAATATAAGCATTTTTCAAAGAAGCATTTCAGGCTTTAACACCTGCGCTCGGCAGCATAACCGCCGGCGAAAATGCAAATCAAACCGCAAATAATACCGTTTTCGGGGTTTTCACCCTTTTTTCATCCGTATGCAGCGCAGTTTTGTTTGTTAATAATTACGATAGGTGATATAATCCCTTCTGAAATGCAAAACGGATATCGGAGGGAAACCATGAGCCTGCTCAGGGAAAAAAAGCTGTTTATTTTTGATCTTGACGGCACTCTCTACCTTGGAAATCAGGTGCTTCCCGGAGCAAGAGAGCTTATAAAGGGTCTGAGAGCCATCGGAAAAAGTGTTGTTTTTTATACCAACAATTCTGCAAAAAGCGTGCAAGCCTATCTTGAAAGCCTTGGGCGTTTGGGCTTTGATCCATCCTTAAAGGAAATAATCTCCTCCGCCGATGTCACTGCGGATTTCGTTCTTAAGAACCGCGCCGGCAAAAAGGTCTTTTTGGTGGGCACACCCTCTCTTGCAGAGGATTTTGAAAAGCGGGGCATCCTCCTTTCCGACGATGCCGATATAGTAATAAGCTCCTTTGACACAAGCCTCACCTATAAAAAGGCGGAAAAGGCCTGCCTGCTTATTCGCCGGGGCGCGGAATATTTCTGTACCCACAAGGATACCTGTTGCCCCACCGACAGGGGCTTTGTGCCGGACAGCGGAGCCATTGCCGCCATGCTTACGGCGGCCACCGGCGTTGAGCCGCGCTTTTTCGGCAAGCCCGATCCCGCCGGAATGTCCTTAATATCGGCACGCACCGGCATCCCGGCCAAGGATGCCTGCATGTTCGGAGACAGGCTGTATACAGACATAGCCTTCGGCAATAATTCGGGTGCGTTAAGCATACTGGTGCTCACCGGAGAAACTTCACGCGAGAGCGCGGAAAAATGCGCCCCGGCATACCGCCCCGCGCTTATTTATCCCGATCTCCTGCCGGTATTAAAGGATTTGGGGCTTGCCTGAAAAGGAGGCACGCCTTCTTTTTTCCTGTATACTGCGGCGGCCGCAGGCCGGCTTCGCCGAAGGCAAACGCAAAAAAATGCAAAAAAACACGATAAATTTCGCATAAAAACAGTGAAAAATATGCGATTTTTACCGTGTTTTTTATTGTTTTTTTAATTCGGAATTGCATTTACCCCATGCGGCTTTTCTTCAGCGTGCAAGCCCCAAGCCCGCCATCAGCTTTTCCTCCTGCTGCCGCATCGCCTTTTTGTCCTCCGGCTCCATATGGTCCCAGCCCAGCAGGTGCAGCACGGAATGCACGCACAGATAGCAGCCCTCCCTCTCCGGGCTGTGCCCGTACTCCTCCGCCTGGCTGAAAACGCGCTCCATATTTATAACGATATCGCCAAGCATTATAAGCCCGGTATCGGGGTCCACCGCATCCTCATCCTCATGATCCACCCTTCCTTCCGCGCCCTTTTCAAATTCCATAAGGGGAAAGGACAGCACATCGGTCACCGCGTCCACGCCGCGGTATTCCCTGTTAAGCTCCCTTATGCTGTCGGGATCGGTAAGCGTAAGGCCTACCTCAAGACGGTCCGTTCCGGTCACGGTCTGCGCGGCGTATTCCGCCGCCCTTATCATTTTAGCTATAAGCTCTTTATTTTCAAAGCCGGTTTCATTTATAAGCTCGGTCTTCATTCTTTTCCTTCGTTCCCTTCCCCCAGATGCACGGGTTCGGCGGCGTCCGCATTATCCGGAAAAGCCTGCTCCGCGCCGTCCTGCGTTTCCTGCCCGGCGCTTTTATTGTCTGCATGCCCCTTTTCCTTAAGCTCGCGGTTATCCTCCAGCGCCTTTTTCATATCGGGATATTCAATTCTGCTGTGATGCACGCCGCTGAGCGCCTGTGTGAATTCCGCAGCCAGCTTGCGAAGCTCCAGCATGGAAATATCACATTCGTCAAACTGTCCGTCGCTGATGCGGTCGTTGAGTATCTGGTTTATCTTTTCCCGCACGCATTCCGGCGATTTATCCGGCAGCGAACGCACCGCCGCCTCCGCGCTGTCGGCAAGCATTATGACAGCCGCCTCCTTGCTGCGGGGCTTGGGGCCGGGATACATAAAGTCCGCACGGTTTACATCGTCAAACATCTCCAATGCCTTGGCGTAGAAATACCCCACAAGCGTGGTGCCGTGATGCTCAAGTATTATATTGCATATTTCCTTGGGCAGCTTGTACTTCTGTGCAAGCTCGTACCCCTCCGTGGGATGCATTCTTATAATTGCGGCGCTTTCCGCGGGCAGCAGCATGGAATGAAAGCTTTTAAGCTTTTCATCCTGATTTTCCGTGTACGCCTCCGGCGCCGCCAGCTTGCCCACATCGTGATAATACGCTCCCGCACGCGTAAGCATTATATCCGCACCGATAGCCTGCGCGCCGCTTTCGGCAAGGTTTGCCACCACGATGCTGTGATGGTGCGTGCCGGGGGCTTCAATTGCCAGCCTGCGTAAAAGAGGCTGGTTTGGGTTTGTTATCTCCAGCAGCTTGGTGGGGGTAAGCACATCAAACACCGCCTCCCATACAGGAAGCGTGCCCACGCACAGCACCGCGCTTATAGCCCCCGCCAGAGCCGGCCAAAGCGCGCTTAAAAGCACGGTTTCTATCTCGCTTGAGAACACCATGCCTATAAACACGCTGGTAAGCCCGCCCGTTACCCCTATAACAAGCCCGGAGAGCATTATGCGCATGCGGTGCATGGGCTTTTTGCAAAGATAAACCGCCGCCGTGCCCGCTATTAAGGAAACAATAAGCGTGCTTACACCCTGACTCTGCGCCGCCTCGCCTGAGGTCGCCATTACCCCCAGCAGCACGGAGAGCGCCATATTGCTTACAAGCGCCACCCGCGGCTTAAGCAGCACCGCCACAAGCACGGTGCATATTGCAATTTGCGCAAGCCCCGGCCGATACGGGTATATAAGCGCGGAATACAGCACCGAAAGCACCGTGAGTATTGCCAGCATCAGCACCTTTTTGGGCGTCTGTATCATTTTAGGCTCGTATACGGCAATATAAAAGCCCAGTATCAGCAGCACGGTAAGGGTAAGCAGCGCAACACCGAGATACAGCTTTATATCCACATTGTCATTTTCCAGCATGCCCAGCTGCTCCAGCATTGCCACATGCGCCTGAGTTACAAGGTCTCCGCTGCGCACTATTGTCTGCCCTTTTTTATAAAGATAGCTGCCTTGGCTCACCTCCGCTGCCGCCGCCAGCTTGGCTTCGTCGGTAGCGGTTTCATCCAGAGAATAATTCGCCGAGAGATCCTTTATAAGTATAAGCCACGCCACTTTTTTAATTACCGAATTCACTGCGGAGTATGCTTCATCTTTATTAAGCGCTGCTATTATTTCATTTCTCTTTCCTGGAAGTTCCTCATCGCTTAACCCCGCTGCCATTACACCGTCTATTCTTTCTTTAATATAAGCTTTAACGGCATCGATGTCCTTCAGGTTTGTATTGATTATAACCAGCATATCATCTTCGTTAAGCCGCTCGTTAGCTGTGCTGGCATAACTTATATCACTCAAGTTACCCATCAGCATACTTATAAACTTACTGGAAAACTGATGCTGTTCCATCGTGCTGCCCGGATTTTCCTTAAGCCAGTCGTTGCGCTGCGCAATGGCCTGAGCACGCGCATCCTCCACCTTGGCAAAATCGTCCGTAACGGCGTTTATTACGCTTACGCGCTTTTCATCGTCAATACGGTATATGGCGCTGACCGAGTCCCGCGCTGCCTTGCACGCCGCCTCGTAGCTTACCTGATCCATAACATCCTTGGTGGCCGTTATTGTGCTTCTGGACACTTCGCCCGGCTCCACACGGTATTTCTGAGGCGCAACAGCGTCCAGCATTATCATAAGCACCGCCGCATAGCACAGCACTCCGCTTATAATGCACAGCAGACGGTTGTTGCGTTCCCTTCTTGCGCGCTGTCCCGGAGTCTGCGCCTCCTGCATGCGCTGTGCGCGTCTTTTTAAGCGTTCGTTTTTTGCTTCTTTTTTCATCTCAACGCCCCCGTTTTGCCGTATTTTTGCTTGCTTTTTGCCCTTTTGCGCCGTGGCCTCCCGTGCTTACTGCTTTTCATGCTTTTCAAAGCTCTCATAGGCCTTGATGATGCTCTGCACCAGCTCATGGCGCACCACATCCTTGTGAGAAAAATGACAAACGGCAATATCCTTTACGCCCTCCAGTATGTTTACGGCGCGCTTAAGCCCGCTCACCTTTCCCGGCGGCAGGTCTATCTGCGTTAGATCGCCCGTAACCACCGCCTTTGAGCCCTCGCCCAGACGGGTTAAAAACATTTTCATCTGCTCGTTCGTGGTGTTCTGCGCCTCGTCCAAAATAATATACGCATCCGACAGCGTGCGTCCGCGCATGTATGCAAGGGGCGCCACCTCTATTACCCCGCGCTCGGCAAGGCGCGCATAGGCCTCCGATCCCATCATTTCGTATATTGCATCATAAAGCGGACGCAGATACGGATCTACCTTATGCTGAAGATCGCCCGGAAGAAACCCCAGCTTCTCCCCTGCCTCCACGGCAGGACGGGTAAGCACTATACGGGATACCTCTTTGTTTTTGAAGGCCATGACCGCAGCCGCCATTGCAAGATATGTTTTTCCAGTTCCCGCAGGCCCCACTCCGAAAACCACGGTGTTGTTCTTCATTGCGTTTACATAGCGGCTTTGCCCCAATGTTTTGGCTCGTATCTGCTTTCCGCGATAGGTTATTGCCACAACATCGCTCATTATTTCGTCAATAAGCTCATCCCTGCCCTCGGCTGCCAGCTCAATGGCATAGCGTATGCGTGTTTTGTCAATTCTCTCGCGCCGCGCAAGCAACAGCATAAGGCGGCGCACTACTGTTTGCGCCACCTCCGCCTGCTCCTGCTGACCGGATATACATATGCTGCCCTCCTGCATGGATATGCGCACTCCCGTTTCGTCCTCAATAACGCGCACATTCTCATCCCGCTGCCCGAAAAGCTCTGCAAGCATATCCGGGTTCTCAATTTCTATTGTGAGCTTTACCTCATCCATAATACGCTCCACGGGTTTTAATTAATTTTATCCGCATACGCCCCTGCCGCGCTGCTGCGCGCAAAAAGCATACCGACACCTTGCTTTTGCTTGCTTTTAATAGAATATCACAAATCCGGGGAAAAAACAACACCCATTGTCCGTAAGAAGCGTATGTTTTTTGTACCGTTAAACGGCATATATCATATGCGGCGGAAAAGCAACAAAAAAGCCTGCTTTCGCAGGCTTTTTGCGTTATTGTTGCAGCTTATCTACCGGCGATCAGATCGCTGATAGCGGTATTAAGAGCATCCTTGTTTGCAGCGAAATCTCTCTCGGGAGTGCTTTCGCCCTCAACCCACTTGCGCAGGCCGGCGCCGACAGTGCCGCTCAGGGACGGGCCGTCGTTAGCCTGAAGAGTCCAGTAAGCCATGAAGGCAGGATAGCAGGTCTTGGAAGAAGCGCTCTTAAGCACTTCGATGGACTGGTCATCCTTGCAGTACTTGGTAAGATCGGTACCCAGCATCTCGGCAGCTTCAACGCTGTCGGGCTTAACGAAAGGACGCATATAAATGCTCAGGCACTGGACTACGCCGGCCATATTGCTGTGACCCTTCATTACGCCGTAAGGAGTGGACCAGTTGTTTTCGGAGCGATAGTCGGTAGCATCGGGGCCCTTCGGGGGCAGAATGATACCGTACTTGAGCTTCTCCATCTGATACATGGCGGTGTTACGCTTGGAAGCACCGGAGGATACGCGGTTCATGTAGGTAAGCAGAAGGGCAACCTTGCCGCTTTTGAACAGCTGAGCCTCATCCTGGCTCGAATAATTCTCGGTAAGAACGGATTTGTCGTTCTTGCACATATCAATAAAGAAGTTGATGGCATTGAGCGAAGCAGTGGAATCCGCAGCAAACTGCTGTACGCCGGAAGCATCGGCAGCAAGAAGGTTGCCATTATTTGCGGATATAAGGGACAGCATGCTCATGGCGTTCTGGCCTATGCAGGTGCCGAACACATCATTGTCGGCATCGGTGCAGGCAGCCGCGATAGCCTTGAACTTATCAAAGGTCCACTCACCCTTATTGAACATATCATAGATGGCGGTATCCTCGTAGCCGTTCTTAGCCAGAATCTCTTTGTTGAAGAAGCAAACCTGATTTGTAGCGATGGCATCATAGCCTATCTGCTGGGGGAACACGGCATAAAGCTTGCCGTTGAAGGTACCCATGTTGGCGGCACCTTCGATATTCCAGTAGTCGGTCTTTTTGAAATCCGCATACTGGGAATACTCGTTAAGGTCGGCAAAATAGGTGCCCAAGGGCGCGGCGCCGTAGGTCAGGCTGTAAGGAATGGCAAAGGGTCCGCCCATGTGGACGATGTCCGCGGTGGGCTCGCCGGCAGCCGCAGGAGCCAGCATTTCCTCAAGCCATCCGGCCTGATTGCTGCAGGGAATCCACGTTACCTTTACGCCGAACTGCTTCTGGAACTCTTCCCACTGGGTTTTGAGATCCTTGGCGTGGTCACGGGCCGCTTCATCGCCGTTTACCCATTCATTTTCTTCCTGGTTAGCCCACAGGAAAACTCTGTACTCGTCTCCCTGCTTCATAACGATTTGCTCCGGAAGATCAGTGAAAAAGTCGCTGCCCGAAGGCTGAGTTCCGCCGCCCGGAGTGGGAGTAGCCTCAGTGGTTTGCGTAGGCTGGCACGCTGCAAAGAGCGCCAAGGTCATAAGCAGACACAAAGCAACGACAAGATACTTCTTGACGTTTTTCATAAATAAAAACCTCCTCATAATTCCGATTTTCATCGTTCTGTTATTATAGCATATTGCAAAATCAAATTAAAGAGACTTTTCTAACGAATATACCCTTGTTTATTAGCACATAATTAACCATTCGCTTCTCGTAAATTCCATTTCCATTGCTTCACCTCAGCGTCTCATTCCCGAAAGCATATCCGAACGGGCTTCGACCTGAGCGGAATATGCACCGTTGTTTTTCTCGGTATATTTTATTTAAGTAAATAAGCCGTAAATAAGCCGTTTGCGGTGACAAAATGTCATTTTATTGTTGACAATACAGCGACAAGATGCTATTCTATCCATGCAAATCAAGTATACTTTTTTCAAAATTCAGGCTTAATTTTTCATGAGGTGATAGTATGTTTCCCCAGCGTCTGAAGGAGTGCCGCAAAGCGCGCGGTCTGTCGCTCCGGGAGCTTGCCTCCGTTTTTAATATGAGCTATACCACCTTTTCCAAATATGAAAGCGGCACACGGCAGCCCACTCCCGGTCTAATTCTCGGCCTTGCCCGATATTTCGGCGTAACCACCGATTATCTGCTGGGCGCAAGCCCGGACCCCGGCGGGCAGCTGCTTGCGGTGCAGTACGACCCCTCGCTGCCCGAGCCGGCCGTTGCGGAGCTGGAAAGCTATATCGACTATCTCAAAAGCAAATACTGTAAAGGCTGACCCCTGTGCCCCTCCCGGCGCACGGGGTATTTTTTTATACCCGAACATCTCCTTCGTCAATAGTAACGATTTTTTTCGTAATAAAATTTACAATTTATGCCAAATTCCGTCTTGCAAAATTTGTCGCAGTTTGATATAGTAATAATGCATCGGGAGCGGTTACCAAGCGCACTCATGCGTCATAAAATATTGCAGGGGCGCAAAACCCGCATGCGGCACAGGCGGTGCCGCGCTGCGCAAAAATTCGGAAAATTTATACGAACGGAGGTTTCAAACGGCGAGATGATCCCAACAAAGCTTCAGGAGGCAGCTGACAACCTTGGTGTTTTGATGGCAGCGGAAACACTGCCCGAGGGTATTACCGGTATACTGCTGAGCCGCCCGGGCGGATATGTATCGGTCGTCTCGTCTGCGCTGGATGCAAAAGCCCGGCTTGCGGCTCACGCCGTAAACATCGGCCGCTGCGCCGCCCGCCTAAGCGGAGTATGCGCACGGGAATGGACGCATTCGCTGCTTTGCGCCTGCGGGCTTACGGCATCATTTCAGGTTGCGGATGTATCGCAGCTTTGAGCTTTTTCCCGCGTATTATCCCCGTTCAAAGTTTTTTCAAGTTCGCTTTGCTTAGCCGCTATGGCGTTGACCCTGTTGTATATTTCCTGTATCATTATTTCGGTTTTCAGGTTGACTCTGTAATCGTTCTCCGCCCGTCTGCGGTCCTTTTCCTCCTGCCTGTTCTGGCTCATCATTATAAGAGGGGCCTGAATTGCCGCCACGCAGGAAAGCGCCAGATTAAGAAGGATAAAGGGATACGGATCAAATGCCCCTGACGCCATAAGGATGTTCACCGTCATCCACAGGATAAGCACCCCGGTAAAGGAGAATATAAAAGCCCAGCTGCCGGCAAACCGTGCAATGGCGTCCGCCGCGCGCTGTCCCGCCGTATATTTTTGGTTTTCGGGGTTTTCCGACACCTTGCTTTGCGCCAGCAGCTCAAGCACCTCCTCGTCCGTCATGTCGTGCCGCACTTCCTTGAGCACTTCTTTTATCAGCTTTCTGTTTTCCTTCATGTTTTTCGCTCCTTATTATTACCGTTTGAATGTTAATTTGAATATTAAAAATAACCGTCCGAAATGCAATTGCCGTTCTGCATATTGCTTATATGCGTCAAATTTCTCAGTTAAATAATTATATAACGGCAATTATGCAGCGTCAAGAACCGTACGGAAAGTTCTTGTGCCGCTTTGCTTAATTTAAGTATTTAACCTCCTGCGTTATATTGACAAAATCCCCCGTCTTAAGTAAAATAGTTTCGGTGGATTTTTGATTTTATTTTTTCACACCCCGCCTCACGGCGGCTGTCAGCAGCAGGCGGCAAGCGGGTCAACGGAAAGGAAATTTATGCAGCAATACGATCTTTCACAGCTTCAGGCCAAAAAGGGCTTTATATGCGATATGGACGGCGTTATTTATCACGGCAACCGTCTGCTGGACGGCGTACACGATTTTGTAAGCTGGCTTCAGAAAGAAAACAAAAAATATCTGTTTTTAACCAATTCCTCGGAAAAAACGCCGCGGGAGCTGCGTCAGAAGCTCAAGCGCATGAATCTTGATGTGGATGAATCGCACTTTTACACAAGCGCTTTGGCCACGGCCGCCTTTCTTAAGCAGCAGGCTCCGCATGCCCGCGCCTATGTTATAGGCGATGCCGGGCTTATAAACGCGCTGTACGACGCCGATATAACCATTGACGATGTTTCCCCGCACTATGTAATAATAGGAGAAACACGCAACTATAATTACGACGCCATTCTGAAGGCGGTAAAGCTGGTAAACAAGGGAGCCAAGCTGATAGCCACCAACTCCGATATGACCGCGCCCTCCGAGGACGGCATTATTCCGGCCTGCCGCGCCCTCGTTGCGCCTATCGAGCTTGCTACGGGCAAAACCGCTTATTATCTGGGCAAGCCCAATCCTTTGATGATGCGCACCGGAATATCACTGCTTGGGTGCAGCAGCAGCGATGCCGCAATAGTGGGGGACCGCATGGACACTGATATAATTTCCGGTATCGAATCGGAAATAGATACCGTTTTGGTGCTTTCCGGTGTAAGCACGATACAGACCCCCGACCTTTTCCCCTACCGTCCCAAATATATACTGGGCGGCGTGGGCGACATATGCAGATAGCCGTGACCCGCCCGCAAGGGCGGGTCTTTTTGTTTTGAAAGCCGATTTGAGAAGCGGCGCGCCCGCCGCGCATACGATTGCCTTCCCTTAACCGCTTTTTTAACGCACGGGATCAAAAATGCACTGCAAAAACGCATTTGTGATGCAAAAAAGGGCAAAAATCACGGTTTGTGCAATTTGATACTGGAATTTGTGCGGAAAGTATTGTATAATTACAGAACCGCCGCAAAAGCAGCATGAGCCGCCGGGGACGCAAAGCATATGTATTTTGTGCTTTATACGCCGCAGCCGCGAAGGCGGTTTGCGCAGGCGGATAATAAAAACGCCCCGTTTTTAAGGGGCAAGCGAGGACAATAATGAAGATAAACTGGTATCCCGGACATATGGCCTCCGCAAAGCGTATGCTGTGCGAAAACCTGCGTCTTATAGATATAGCGATTCTTATGCTGGACGCCCGTATTCCGTACAGCTCCCGCAACCCCGACCTTGACCGTCTGCTTGAAAACAAGCAGGTGCTTACGGTGCTTAATAAGGCGGATCTTGCCGACCCGGCGCTTACAAAGGAATGGGTTGAGGAATTCCGCGCCAAGGGGCACGAGGTAATGGCCGTATGCGGCCGCAGCGTCCGCAGGGCGGACATTCTGGCCGCCCTTGAAAGGCTTGCACGCCCCGCAGTGGAAAAGGCGCGCGCCCGAGGCATGAACAAAACCGTGCGCGTGCTGTGCGCGGGAGTGCCCAATGTGGGAAAATCCACGCTGATAAACACCCTTGCGGGGTCGGCACGCGCCCGCACCGGCGACCGCGCCGGCGTTACAAGGGGAAAGCAGTGGATAAGAATAAACGACCGTCTTGAGCTGCTGGATTCCCCCGGTCTGCTTTGGCCGAGACTGGATAATCAAACGGCGGCGGCGCGCCTTGCAATAACCGGTGCGTTAAACGATGATATCCTTGATAAAGAGGAGCTGGCGCTGGAGCTTGTAAAGCAGCTAAGCGCCGCCTACCCGGAAAATCTTGCCGCGCGCTACGGAGTGGCCGTTTCCGACGCGCCGCTTGAAACCTATGAGAGCATATGCCTTGCCCGCGGCCTGCTGTTAAAGGGCGGTCAGCCCGATTTTCTCCGGGGAGCAGTTATGCTTATTGACGAATACCGCAGCGGCAAAATAGGGCGTATGACGCTGGATTTGCCCTTTGCCCGACTTTCCGGCGACACCGCCTCTTGCAACAAGGCAGTCGGGGAGGATAAAGAGGGCATGTCGGCGCACGGGGAGGAATAGGGTATGGCTCAGGATAAAAAGGATATGCTGCATTACGAGCATATACTAAAGGCGCAGGGATACAGATATATAGCCGGCGTGGACGAAGCCGGCAGAGGCCCTCTTGCGGGCCCGGTTGTCGCCGCTGCCGTAATACTTGACCCGGAAAATGTGCCCGCAGATGCCGACGACTCAAAAAAGCTGTCCGCCTCAAAGCGCGAAAGGCTCTATGATGAGATAATGCAGCGCGCTCTTAGCGTAAGCGTGGCCGTTACCGGGCCTGAGCGCATAGATCGGATAAATATTCTGCGGGCGACGCTGGAAACCATGAACAACGCAATAAGCGGCCTTGAAATTACCCCGGATTACATACTGGTGGACGGAAATGTTCTGCCGCCGGGGCATAAAAACGCCGCAGCAATAGTAAAGGGAGACGCCTTAAGCGCCTCAATAGCCTGTGCCAGCATAATCGCCAAGGTCACAAGGGACCGCCTTATGACGGAGCTTGCGGAAAAATATCCGCAATACGGCTTTGAAAAGCACAAGGGCTACGGCACACGCGATCACATGCAGGCCATTGCCGAGCACGGGCTGTGCCCCATACACAGAAAAAGCTTCTGCACAAGGCTGCGTACCCCCGGCACCGAAACCTCCCCGGTATCCATGCGCAAAACAGGCGATAGGGGCGAGGAGCTGGCCGCAGCGCATGTGCAAGGGTTGGGCATGGAGATACTTGAGCGTAATTTCAGCTGCCGTCTCGGCGAAATAGACATTGTGGCCAAAAGCGGAGATGCTCTTGTGTTTATAGAGGTCAAAAGCGCCGCAAACGAAAGGTTCGGCCCCGCCGAATCCCATGTTACCCTTTCCAAGCGCAAAAAGCTGCGCCGCGCGGCCCAATGCTATATGAAGCTGCACGGCATTACCGATACTTGCGTCCGTTTTGACTGCGCTGCCATAAACCGCGGCGTTATAACCTATATGCAGGACGCCTTCTGACGCTTTGCCGCAATACCCGATATAATTCTTCAGCAAAAGCGCCGTATTCCGTTCGCGATCCCAGGCCGGATCCGGGCTTATAACCGAAAGGAAAAACACATGAAAAAACATTTGCACCCCCTGCTTACAGCACTGCTGCTTTTATGCTTTGCGCCCCTGATGCTTTCAGGCTGCTCCGGCGGCGTCAAAAAGGGAGACAACTGCCTTACAAACCCTGCTTTTTCCTCCTGTGAGTCCGCAAGGGCGGACGGCTGGTATTTTGATTCCTACCGCAATGCGGAAAATGCCGTTTCCTTTGTGAAAAACGCGGGGCCGGACGGAGAAAACGCGCTGCGGCTGACCCTTACGGAGCTAAACGATGCCCGGCTTGTACAGGAGGTGAAGTGCAAACGCAGCACCCTGTACCGCTTTTCCGTGCTTTGCCGCACCGAAAACATAGGAACGGATGCCTCGGCTGTGGGCGCAAACATATCGGTTATAGGCGTTTTTACCCATTCTCAGGCTTTGAGCGGCGATAACGGCTGGACCCGGCTTGATTTTTACGGCCGCACCGCCGCAAACCAGACCACCCTTACCGTGGCTTTGCGCATAGGCTTTTACAGCGGCGAAAACAGCGGCACGGCATGGTTTACGAACGCCTCCATGACGGAGATAGACGCCTCGGCGCTGCCCGAGGGCGTTACCGCTGCCAGCCTTGAAAACCGGCTGAACACCTCTTCGGGCTCGGACAAGACCGACGATAAAAAGAATGAAAACTCGCAGAAAAGCACCTCAATAATTATTACCGGCGCCGTTTTCTCCTTGGCGCTGCTTGCCGCCTATGCTCTTATACGCCGCTTCGGCGCCCCGGAGGGCACGATACGCACCTGCGTGCTTGTGCTGCTTATAGCCGCAGGGCTTATAATACGCATAGTTCACGCCATGAATTACCGCGGCTTCAATGTGGATATGAACTGCTTTACGGCATGGGGCTCACGGATGCTGGCAAACGGGCCATTCCGCTTTTATTCCGCGGATTATTTCTGCGACTATCCGCCGCTTTACATGCTTATTCTCGCCATTCCCAGTGCAATAATCAACCTTGCGGGCCTAAGCACAGCCTCTGCGGGTGCATGGCTGCTGCTTAAATCTCCCGCAATAATTTGCGACATTCTGATAGCCGTTGTGCTCTATTGCATATGCAAACGGAAATACCCCAAATATGCCCTTTTTGCTGCCGGTGCATATCTCTTTAACCCCGCCGTTATAGTGGACAGCGCCTCTTGGGGGCAGGCGGATTCCGTTTTGATGCTGTTTATGCTGCTGGCCGTATATTATATGATAAAAAAGAAGCTGTGGCTTTCCGTTATATGGTATGCCCTTGGTCTGCTTGCAAAGCCGCAGGCTCTTATGCTGGCCCCCGTTATGCTGGTGGGTGCAATAACCCTTTGCGTGCGCTCCCTTAAGGGTCAGCTGGCCCCCGATATGAAAACCAGCCGCCGCACCGCACTGCATTTCCTTTATTCGATGCTGGGAATACTGGCGGGCTTTGTGCTTATAAGCATAGCCATGCGCTCCGACCAGCCCTGGTACTGGCTGTTTGCAAAATACTTCGGCACCATGGGCTCCTACCAGTACGCCACTCTTTCCGCCTTCAACCTTATGGGCCTGCTTGGCGGACAATGGGCAAAGGATACCGCGCCTGTGCTGGGGGCGCTTTCCTACCGCGTGCTGGGCTTTGCCCTGCTTGCCGTTGTATTTGCGGTGTTTGCACTGCTGTATTACTGGCGCAAGCAGCCCAAAAACCGCTCACTGTTCCTGCTTGGGGCATGGCTTACGGCGGCAATATTCGTGCTTGCGCCCTATATGCACGAGCGGTATCTCTATCCCGTGCTTGCGCTTTTGCCCGCCGCCTTTATAGTATACGGCGACCGCCGGATAATAAATGTGCTGGCGGCCTTGAGCTTTACCTCGTATGTAAATGTAGCGCAGGTGCTGTATCTGCACTGTGAACCCAATACCGCAAACGGCTTAAGCTATTTTGCCGCAGGCGACCCGCTTTTCCTTGCAGGCTGCGCGCTTAATGTGCTTATATTTATCTACTTTACCTATGTTGTTTTCTCCATCCGCTTAAAAGGCCCGTGTGCCGATCCCGCGCTCAGCGCGCCCGGCAGCCGTCCTGCCTGCGGACGGGGCTCCGTTTCCGCCGTTACTCTTGAGCTGCTGGCTTCCGTTGAATCCGGCGCCGAATCAAATGCCGAATCAAATAATGAGGCGGCTCCCGATGCGGAAGGTGGCGCTGACGATGAAAGCCAAAGCCCGGACGCAGACGACGGCTCCGACAGCCCCGACAGTGATGATAATTCCGATGATTCCGATAATTCCGATAATTCCCAAAGCAGCCCCGAGGAGGCAGAAATGAACCGCACGGATAAAAAGGCCGAGAGCGGCGCGTCCGCCTTGTGCAAAAGCAGAAAAAGCGCAAAAAAAGCCGGGACTGCACCCGGAAAGAAGCGTTTTCTTACCCCGCGCGACTGGCTTATAATGCTGGGCGTAACCGTTGTTTATGCCGTTATCACCCTTGTGAACCTCGGCTCCGTCAACACGCCGGAAAACTACTGGGCGCCGAAAAACGGAGACAGCATAACCGCGGATTTCGGAAGCGCCACCCATCTTCAGCGGTTTTATGTAAACAACAGCATCTGCGACAGCTCCTATTCTCAGAGCAAAAACACCTATAACGGCACCCTGAAAATAGAATACTCCCTTGACGGCGAGAACTGGTCCTTGCTTGAAACATACCGCTTCGGCAACGGCGATATGTACCGCTGGAACCGCGATTTCAACAAAAGCTATGACGTAACCGCCCGGTATGTGCGCGTAAGCGCCGCTTTTTCCGGCATGCGCATAAATGAGATGGCCTTCTTTGCCGATGAGAATGCAAAAAACGCCATTGAAATAGTATCCGCAGCGGTAAACGGCGAAGCTCTTGACGCCGCCGCGCTTGCCGCCCACACGGGGCACGATGCCTTTGCCCTGTTTGACGAACAGGCTACCGCCGTAAGCAAGCCCAGCTATTACACCGGAATGTACTTTGACGAGATATATCATGCCCGCACCGCTTATGAGATGATAAACGGCTGGCGCATATACGAATGGACGCATCCGCCGCTGGGCAAGGCGATAATGTCGCTGGGAATACGCATCTTCGGCATGAATCCCTTCGGCTGGCGCTTTATGGGCAACCTTGCCGGCATACTCATGCTGCCCGCAATGTACTGCCTTGGCAAGCTCATGTTCAAAAAAACTCCGTGGGCAACGGCTCTTATGCTGCTTATGACCCTTGACGGCATGCATTTTGTGCAGACCCGTCTTGCCACCGTGGATTCCTATGCCGTGCTGTTTATAATACTTATGTATACCTTTATGTATAAGTACTGCACCATGAGCTGGAACAAAACCTCCCTTGTGCGCACGCTTGTGCCTCTGGGGCTTTGCGGAATAAGCTTCGGGCTGGGCATTGCCTGCAAGTGGATAGGCGCCTATGCGGGAGTGGGGCTTGCCGCCATATTCTTCTTTACCATGTATAAGCGCACCCGCGAATACATTGCCGCCGCGCGCGATAAAAACGACCCCTCCTTAAGCGGCAGGCAGCGCAGCCTTTTAAGCAGTGTATGCTCGGTGTACCGTAAAAATCTGCTGCTTACGCTGCTGTTCTGCATAGGCTTCTTTATAATAATCCCCGCGGCAATATACTGCGCAAGCTACGGCGCATATTTTGACGCCCCCGGCAACAAGGGCTCCGCTTTGAACACCATATGGCAAAACCAGAAGGACATGCTTTCCTATCACGAGGGCATAACCACCGACACCAACTACTGGCAGTCCAAATGGTACACATGGCCCATAATGTGGCACCCCTACTGGTTCTATCAGGCAAAGGAGCTTACCGGGGATGCCATGGGCACCATTTCCTGCATGGGCAACCCGCTTATCTGGTGGTTCGGGCTTGTAAGCGCCATAGGCTGCGCCGTTATTCTTGTTCAAAAGCTCATTGTGCGCCGGCGCACCGCCGACCCGGCGCTGCGTGTACGCCAAAGCCGCGATATAACCCTTCTGGCCTTCACGCTTACCGGCTTTGCCGCAAATTACGGGGCATGGGCGTTTATTCCCCGCTCCACCTTTATATATCATTATTTTGCGTCGCTGCCCTTTATAATGATATTCTCCGTGTACGTGCTGCGGCAGTTCTATGCAAAAGCCTGCACTCTCGGACGCAACAGGCTGCGCTCCCGCAGGCTTGCAGCGGGCGCGGTTATCGGCTTCTTTGCCGCAATCCTGATAATTGCCTGCATGTTCTACCCGCTTTGGAGCGGCATGGAAACCGGCAAGCACTATGTTTCCTCCTTCCTTTGGTGGATTCCCTCCTTCAGCCACAACGGAATAGGGCAGGGCTGGCATTTCTATAACAACTGAACATAACCTGCAAGCCCGGCCTTCGCCGCGCCGTTTTGCCTTTTTGCACTTTTGCGCGCGGCATATGCAAAACGCAAAAAGGCATATACAACAGCAATCTTACGCATAAAGGATATTTTCAAAATGAAATTTATCGACCGTATAACCGAGTTTCTTGCCCGTAAAATAGGGCAGGATAAAGCAGCTTCCCTTGTGCAGCTTGCCTGCTTCTGCGTGGTGGGCGGCATAAACACCTTAGTGGATACGGGCATTTTCAGCCTGATATATTACGTGTTTCTGGGCGGAAACGAAGCGCTGTATGCCCTTCCGTTTGCCGCGGGCTATCTGTGCGGCGTGGCTTGCAGCTTTGTGCTGAACAAGCTTGTTACCTTCCGCGATAAAGGCAGCGCAAAGCGTCAGTGGCTGCCCTTTCTGCTTATAAACCTTGTGACCCTCGGGATAGGTCAGGGCGCGATGGCGCTTTTGCGCCTTGCCGGCATAACCGGGTTATTGGCAAAGCTGATAACCGTGCCGGTGACTCTTGTAATAAATTTTCTCGGTTCCCGCCTTATAGTGTTCCGGCGCGAAAAAAAGGATGTCTGAGGGGCTTTGATAAAAACAAAAAAGGAAGAAAGCTTTTGCACCGTCAGCCGGGCGGCAGCGCCCTGCATACCGTCAATACTGCGGGAAATATGATATAAAGGAGCAACATAACCATGCTGTCAAAAGTGCTTTCCTACGCCCTGTCCGGCGTAGACGGCTTCCCGGTAACCGTGGAAACCTTTGTATCTGCGGGGCTGTTTTCCTACGACACCGTCGGGCTGCCCGACACCGCCGTAAAGGAATCCCGCGAGCGCGTGCGCTCGGCAATAAAAAACAGCGGCTTTGAAATGCCCAATAACCGCATAACGGTAAATTTGGCCCCGGCCGACCTTAAAAAGGAAGGCTCCGTATATGACCTTCCCATTGCCGTATCCCTTTTGGCAGCAAGCGGCCAGCTGTTTTCCCCCATGCTTAACAATACCGTCTTTATAGGCGAGCTATCCTTAAGCGGTGAAATACGCCCCGTAACCGGTGTTATGCCCATGATAATCTCCGCGCTTAAGGACGGCTTTCACCGCGCCGTTATACCTGCGGGCAACGCCGCAGAGGTGCGCTGCATTGAGGGCATAGAATGTTACTGCCCGCAGGATCTCTACCAGCTTGTGCGCTTTCTTCAGGGCGAGGAGGAGCTGAAGCCCGTGGAATGCGTATCGTGGGAAAGCATATCCGGGCAATCCGCGGTTCATACCGATTTTTCACAGATAAAGGGGCAGCATGCCGCCAAGCGCGCCATGGAAATTGCCGCCGCAGGCAGCCATAATCTGCTTATGCTGGGCCCTCCCGGCTCCGGCAAAACCATGCTTGCGCGCGCTTTGCCCTCCATTTTGCCGCAGCTTACCTTTGAAGAGGCCATGGAGGTAACCAAGATCCACTCCATAGCCGGCTGTCTTGACCCTGCGCGCGGAATAGTGGATGTGCGCCCCTTTCGCTCCCCCCACCATACCGCCTCCGCCCCCGCGCTTACCGGCGGCGGAGCAAAGGCGCGTCCCGGCGAGGTAAGCCTTGCCCACAACGGAGTGCTGTTTCTTGACGAATTCCCGGAGTACTCCCGCGTTGCGCTGGAGGCGCTGCGCCAACCGCTTGAGGACGGCGTGGTAACGGTATCCCGCGTAAGCAATACCGTAACCTACCCCGCACGCTTTATGCTTATAGCCTCCATGAACCCATGCCCCTGCGGCTATTACGGCAGCAAGATAAAGCAATGCAAATGCTCCCCGGCGCAGATACAGCGGTATCTCGGGCGGGTTTCCGGCCCACTTGTGGACCGCATAGACCTTCAGATAGAAACCGATGCCGTGCCCTACGATTCCCTGCGCGGACAGGGCAGCCCGGAGGAAAGCTCCGCAGAGGTGCGCAGGCGCGTACAGCAGGCGCGGCTTATACAGCAAAAGCGCTTTGAGGGCACCGGCATATTTGCAAACGCCCACATGAGCGCGCGGGAGATCAACCGCTTCTGCCGGCTTTCCCCCGATGCGGATTCCCTGCTTAAAAGCGCGTTTGACAGCCTTAAAATGAGCGCGCGCGCTTATTCCCGAATACTCAAGATAGCCCGCACCGTTGCCGACCTTGCTCAAAGCGAGGATATAACCGCAGAGCATATAGCCGAAGCCATACGATACAGGTCCTTGGACAGAAAGTACTGGTGAATATGGAATACAGCACGGAAGAAAAACGCTATATCCTTTTATATCTTGCCCGCGGGATGACTCCCGCCCGCTTTAATAATCTTATTGAATATTACGGCTCCGCCTCCGAAGTGCTTGCAGCGGCCGAAGGCCCGGAATTCAAGGATCCGAAGCTTGCCGGAAGCATTATCAGGGCCTGCCGCGAAGAAGCGTTTGATCAAATAGAAAACCGCGCATCGGAAATGGGCGTGCGCCTGATATGCCGCGTATCGCCCGATTATCCGCCGCGCTTTCTGGACTGCGCTCCTCCTCCGCCCATCATATATACCCGCGGCGATATTTCCCTGCTTTACGGCGGAGGCATATCCATTATAGGCTCCCGCCGCTGCACCTGTTACGGCAGAAGCGTAGCCGCCTCCTTCGGGCGCGCCGCCGCGCTTGCCGGAATACCCATAATATCGGGCGGCGCATACGGCATCGACACCGATGCCCTGACTGCGGCCCTCGACGCCGGCGGCAGAACCGTTGCTGTTTTCGGCTGCGGCATTGATATATGCTACCCCTCCAGCAACGCTCAGCTGTTTGACCGCATTGCCAAAGCCGGGCTGCTTATAAGTGAATTTCCGCCCGGTACCGCGCCGCAGGCCTACAACTTTCCAAGGCGCAACCGACTTGTTTCCGCGCTTTGCGACTGTCTTGCCGTAATAGAGGCGGGCGAGAAAAGCGGCACGCTTTCCACCGTGCGCTGCGCTCAGGCGCAGGGCCGCGAGATTGCCTGCGTTCCGGGCAATATAACCTCGCCGCAGTCCGTAGGCTGCAACCGCCTTATAAAGCAGGGGGCACGCTGTATTACAAGCCCCGATGATCTGCTGGCGTTAGTGGGCAAGGCCGCACCCAAAACCAAGCGCCCGGTGATAAAAGTGACCCCGGAGGAATCCGAGCTTATAAAGCAGATGAGCCACGGCGAAGAAGTTTCACTTGACGAATTGACCCAAAGGTGCAATAATTCAGCCGGGAAACTTGCCGCTTTGCTTACAATGATGGAGCTGCGCGGCATAGTACAGCGCGCCGCAGGCGGCCTGTACATACTTAATAACGATAATATTTACCGTTAGAGCACAAAGGCCGCAAACGGCATACGGCGTATTTACCCTAAGTGCGCAAAACGCCGCCGTTTTGCCTTTGCCGGCTCTTTCGCACCGGAGGAAAGACGATAATGAAGCTTTTGATAGTGGAGTCTCCGCATAAGGTTAAAACCGTTGCCAAGGCTCTGGGCAAGGACTACAAGGTAATGGCCAGCGTGGGGCACATAATAGACCTGCCCAAAAGCAAGCTGGGCGTGGATGTGGAGCATGACTTCGCCCCGCAGTATCAGAATATTAAAAGCAAGGCGCAGCTTATAAAGGAGCTGTGCGCCGAGGCAAAAAAGGCCGACGCCGTATACCTTGCCACCGACCCTGACCGCGAGGGAGAAGCTATAAGCTGGCACCTTGCCCACCTTCTGGGCATTGATGTTTCCTCCCCCTGCCGCGTCGCCTTCAACGAAATAACGGAAAACGCAATACGAAACGGAGTGGCCTCCCCCCGCAGCGTTGACCTTGACCTTGTGGATGCTCAGCAGGCGCGCCGCGTGCTGGACCGCCTTGTGGGCTATGAAATAAGCCCGATACTTTGGCGCAAGGTAAAGGCCGGCCTTTCGGCGGGGCGTGTTCAATCCCCCGCCGTGCGTCTGGTGGTGGACAGAGAGCGTGAAATTCAAGCCTTTGTTCCCCGTGAATACTGGACTCTTAACGCCCGCCTTACCGCGGACGAACCCTTTGAGGCGCAGTTTTGGGGAACGGACGGCAAAAAACGCGAGCTTGCTTCCATGGAGGAAGCGCAGCAGATAATGGATGCCTGCCGCGATTTTACCGTTGCTTCCTATAAAGAGGGGCGCAAGAAGCGCTCCGCCCCCACCCCCTTCACCACCTCCATGCTGCAGCAGGAGGCCTCCCGCAAGCTGGGCTTCACCACGCGCAAAACCATGAGGGTGGCTCAGGATCTCTACGAGGGCGTGGAGCTTAAGGACGGCAGCGTCGGCCTTGTAACATATATCCGTACCGACTCCCTCCGCCTTTCCTCACAGGCCGTTGAGATGGCGAGGGAATATATAAAAAACAACTTCGGCGGCGATTATCTGCCCTCCAAGCCCCGTGTTTTCAAAAGCAAAAGTGATTCTCAGGACGCGCACGAGGCCATACGCCCCACCTCGCTTTCCCGCAGCCCAAAGCAGGTGCGCTCCTACCTTACCGACGACCAGTACAAGCTGTACAAGCTTATATATGAGCGCTTTCTTGCCTGCCAGATGTCGGACGCGGTTTATGCAACAAGAAGCGCCGAGCTTGTAAGCGCCGGCCACAATTTCCGCGCAAGCGCACAGCAGCGCATTTTTGACGGCTATATGGCGGTTTATATCGAAGGGGCGAACAAGGTCACCGAGGATAAAAGCACTCTGCCGGTGCTGCACGAGGGTCAGCCGGCCGTTCTTGACGGATTTGAGCCTGCACAGCACTTCACCGAGCCCCCGGCGCGTTACAACGAGGCCAGCCTTGTAAAGGAGCTGGAGGACAAGGGCATAGGACGCCCCTCCACCTTTGCAAGCATTATCTCCACCATTTTGGACCGCGAATACATCGAGCGGGACAAAAAGAATCTCAAGCCCACCCAATTGGGCTTCTGCGTAGTGGATTTTATGCTTAATGCCTTTCCGGATATTGTGGATGTGCATTTTACCGCCGGAATGGAAAGCGAGCTGGACAAGGTGGAAGAGGGGCAAATGCAGTGGACGGATGTGGTGCGCAGCTTCTACGGCCCGTTTCATCAGTCCGTGCTGGCAGCAGCCGATGCCCCCCATGTGCGGGTTCCCGTTATTGAAACCGACATACCCTGCGATAAATGCGGGCGCATGATGGTGGTGCGCTCGTCAAGATACGGCAAGTTCCTTGCCTGCCCCGGCTATCCTGAGTGCAAAAACACCCGTCCGATGCCGGAGGACGAGGTAAAGGTGCCCTGCCCCAAGTGCGGGGCAAAGCTGGTAAAGCGCGCCGGCAAAAACGGCGGACGCAAATTTTACGGCTGCTCCCGCTACCCGGAATGTGATTTTGCCTCCAGCGGCCTGCCCACCGGCGAAATATGCCCGGAATGCGGCAGCTATATAATCGAGGGCTACCGAGGACGGAAAATGTGCATGAACCTTGACTGTCCCACCCGCGCCGCCGATAAACTCCGCTACGAAAAAAAGCTGGCAAAGGCCGCTCAGGCGGAAAAAAAGAGCGCAGCAAAAGAAAAAGGCGAAAAGACAACCGCCGCAAAGAAGACCTCCGGCGAAAAAGCCGCTAAAACAGCGGCAAAAAAAGCTCCGGCAAAAAAAGCCGCCAAGAAAACGGCCGGCGAAAAAACGATAAAGCCCGCTGCAAAAAAAGCCGTCTCCGCAAAAAAGCCGGCTGCAAAAAAGCGGGAATCAACAGCCGAAAAGGATACGGTCAAGGCTTGATCGCAGCCGTTATTTTATAAAAATCCGGCGGGCATTATGCAAGGCCCGCCCTTTTATTTCGGGCAAACGCCCGCAAATGCACAAATCCCCCACACAAGGAGATAAACCATGAATGTAACCGTTATCGGCGCCGGGCTTGCCGGCTGCGAGGCCGCATATCAGCTGCTGCGCCGCGGCATAGCCGTAACAATGTACGAAATGCGCCCGGAAAAAAGCACCGGCGCGCATAAAACCGGGGGCTTTGCAGAGCTTGTATGCTCCAACTCCCTGCGCTCTGCGCGCCTTGAAAACGGAGCCGGGCTGCTTAAGGAGGAAATGCGCCGGCTTGATTCCCTGATCATGCGCTGCGCCGATGCCAATGCCCTGCCGGCAGGCGGTGCGCTGGCGGTGGACCGCGAAGGTCTCTCCCGCGATGTTGAAGCCCGTCTGCGCGCATTTGATAACTTCACTCTCGTGCGCTCCGAGCTTACGCGCGTGCCCGACGGCAAATGCATAATAGCCGCAGGCCCGCTCTGCTCCGACGCCCTCTCCGAGGCGATAGCCGAGCTTACGGGGCAGGAATATCTGCACTTCTACGATGCCGCAGCCCCTATCATCACCGCCGATTCCGTGGATATGAGCAAGGTTTTCCGTGCCGGCAGATACGGCCGCGGCGACGATTATCTCAACTGCCCCATGACGCATGAGCAATACGATGCCTTTGTGGACGCCCTTTTGAACGCGGAAACGGCGCCCGTGCACGGGTTTGAAGCCGACGCCGTGTTTGAGGGCTGCATGCCGGTGGAGGTCATGGCGGCGCGGGGCCGGCAGACCCTTGCCTTCGGCCCGCTGAAGCCCGTCGGGCTTGCCGATCCCCGCACCGGAAAAGAGCCCTATGCCGTGCTTCAGCTGCGTCAGGACGACGCCGCGCAGACCCTTTATAACCTTGTGGGATTCCAGACCCATCTTAAATTCGGCGAGCAAAAGCGCGTTTTCAGCATGATTCCGGGCCTTGAAAACGCCGAATTTGTCCGCTACGGGGTTATGCACCGCAACACCTTTTTATGCTCCCCCCGCTTGCTTAACCGCAACTACCGCCTCAAGAGCCGACCCGACATCTACTTTGCCGGGCAGATCACCGGCGTGGAGGGCTATATCGAATCCGCCGCCTCCGGCATGCTTGCGGGCATTGCCATGGCGCACGACTGTCTGGGCAAACCGGAGCCGGAGCTGTCCGATATTTGTGCCGTGGGCGCACTGGGGCTTTATGTTTCCTCCGGCGAGGGACGCGCATTTCAGCCCATGAATATTAACTTCGGTATAATTGCCCCTGCGGATAAAAAGATTCGCGGAGGCAAGGCGGAGCGCTACCGCTATATAGCCGCACGGGCTTTGGAATATATCGACTCCGTCGCCCCGGAATTATAGTGCTTATCACGGCCGCGAAAACAAAACAGGCATTTTGGGGCAAGACCGGTACGCTTTGCCCCTTTATTTTTTATTCCATGTTATCCTGCAAAAGGCTGCTTGTGTGCGCCTGCGCGGTTATCCACAACATATGGTATATCCACAACTTGAGCAAAATTTTCACCATGATTTCACCCTGTTTTTTGCCGAATTATTAAAAAAAACATTGCTTTTCCACAGGTTTTTTGATATTATATGTATCCGCGCGACAGTTATTCACAGGAGCCTGCCTTTTCCGTTTAATAAAAACAAAGGCTGTTTTCTGCGGCCGAACAGGCGTGCTGCGCATACGCATCTTTACGCAGGCTTCTTATGTTAACATATAACCAAATTTATCGGGGGTAGCATCATGCAGGATCTGAACTCCACATGGGAAATAGCCGACAACATGCTCAAATCCACAAAGGAAATAGGCTCCACCAATTATCGGACCTGGTTTTCTTTTATAAAACCGGTGGCGCTTCAGGGCAGCACGCTGTATTTGAGCGTACCCTCGGTTCTGCACCGCAACATGCTTACCAATCCCGATCTTTGCTATTGCAAGTACCTTAAAATGGTGGTAAACTGCGCCTGGAGCCGCGAGCTGAATGTGGAGCTCATTTTGGAAAACGAGGCCAAAAACTATGCCTCCGGCGCAACAGCCGCCGCTTCCCGCCCCATGCTGAACGAAAAATACACCTTTGACACCTTCGTTATCGGCGCAGGCAACCAGTTCGCCCAGGCCGCAGCCCTTTCCGTTGCGGAATCCCCGGCGGCGCTTAACAACCCGCTGTTTATATACGGCGGCGTCGGCCTTGGAAAAACCCATCTGATGCATGCAATAGGCAACTATATTCTTGATACCACGCCCTCCATGCGGGTAATGTATACCACTTGCGAAAAGTACACAAATGAATTCATCGACGCCATAGGTAAAAACCGCACGGCGCAGTTCCGCGCGCAATACCGCAACACCGTAGATGTGCTGATGATAGACGATATTCAATTTCTTCGCAACAAGGAAAAAACTCAGGAGGAGCTGTTTCACAACATAAACGACCTTGTAAACTCCAACAAGCAGATAATAATCACCTCCGACCGTCCCCCGCGCGAAATAGCCACGCTGGAGGACCGTCTGCGCTCCCGCTTTGAGGGCGGCCTTATTGTGGATGTTACCCCGCCCGACCTTGAAACGCGGGTGGCTATCCTTTCCCTTAAGGCTGAGGCCTGCGGCGCAAAGCTTACAAACGAGATGCTGTTTTACATAGCCGAGCGCGCCAGCGACAATGTGCGTGAGCTGGAGGGCTCGCTCAAGCGCATAGTGGCCTATTCCACCACCATGAGCCGCCCCATTACCATGGAGCTTATAACCGAGGCTTTAAGGGATTATCACACCTCTGCTCAGCGGCGCATAACCGCCGATAAGATTCTGGAATCGGTGGCCTCCTACTTTGATATTCCCACCGAGCTGCTGGTGGGCAAAAAGCGCGATGCCGCAATAGTGCTGCCCCGCCACATTGCCATGTACCTCTGCCGCGAGCATACCGATCTCTCCTTCCCCCGCATAGCCGAGGAATTCGGCGGACGGGATCACGCCACCGTGATCCACGGCATAGGCCGCATCCGCCAGGCTCTTAAGGAGGACGAAAAGACCCGCACCTATGTTGAGGACATCGAACGGCGTATGCAGGGCATATAAGCCCGGAATCGCCCGTATTTTATGCTCCTTTTGCCCGATTACCGCATTATAAGCTGGACAAGCTGTGCAGGCGGGGTGTATAATTATTTCACGGTTTTCGGCTTTTATATTCCCGCATAAGGTGAAAAAGCCTTTGACAAACGAAAAATATATTGATATATCCTCTTAAGATATATTCAATATTTATATTTATAAAGCTGCTTTCGGCCCGGAGGGCTTAGGCAGGAAAGGAATATCACTATGAAGATCATCTATAATAACGGCACTGTTGCTGAATGCCCTGCCGACGAGGAGCTGCATGTAATACGCCACAGCGCCGCACATATTATGGCTCAGGCCGTAATGCACCTGTATCCGCAGGCGGATTTCGCCTACGGTCCCGCCACCGACAAGGGCTTTTATTACGATGTCGACCTTGGCGACACCGCCCTTTCCGTGGACGACCTGCCCGCCATCGAAAACGAAATGCGCCGCATTATAAAGGAAAACCTGCCCATCAAGCCCTTTATTCTGCCCCGTCCCGAGGCCATCGCCCTCATGCAGGAGCGCGGCGAAAAATATAAGGTGGAGCACATTGACGACCTGCCAGAGGATGCCGTTATAAGCTTCTATCAGCAGGGCGACTACATCGATATGTGCACCGGCCCGCACCTTTGCTACACCAAGGCTCTCAAGGCCTTTAAGCTTACCGGCATTTCCGGCGCATACTGGAAAAACGACAAAAACAACAAGATGCTCACCCGCATAAAGGGCGTGGCCTTCCGCTCCCAGGCCGAGCTTGATGAATATCTCCGCCTGCTTGAGGAGGCTGAACGCCGCGACCACCGCCGTATAGGCAAGGAAATGGGGCTGTTTATGCTCTGCGACGAGGCTCCCGGCTTCCCGTTCTTCCTGCCCGGCGGAATGAAGCTTAAGAACGCGCTTATCGACTACTGGCGCGAGCTTCACACCCGCGAGGGCTATGTTGAGGTTTCCACCCCGATGATAATGAACCGCCATCTGTGGGAAACCAGCGGGCACTGGGATCATTACAAGGACAATATGTACTCCACCGTCATTGACGAGGAGACCTACTGCATAAAGCCCATGAACTGCCCCGGCGGCGTTATGGTATACCAGAGCCGTCTGCACAGCTACCGCGACCTGCCTCTGCGCATAGGCGAATTGGGGCTTGTGCACCGTCACGAGCTTAAGGGGGCACTGCACGGCCTGTTCCGCGTGCGCTGCTTCACTCAGGACGATGCGCACATCTTCATGCGTCCGGAGCAGATAACCGATGAGATCATGGGCGTTGTGCACATGATAAACGAGGTTTACAGCAAATTCGGCTTCAAATACGCCGTAGAGCTTTCCACCCGCCCCGCCGACAGCATGGGCAGCGATGAGGACTGGGAGGCTGCCACCAACGGCCTTAAGAACGCTTTGGAGAAACTGGGGCTTGATTACACCGTAAACGAGGGCGACGGCGCCTTCTACGGCCCGAAGATAGACTTCCATCTTCAGGATTCCCTCGGACGCACCTGGCAGTGCGGCACCATCCAGCTGGATTTCCAGATGCCGCTGAATTTCGGTCTGACCTATGTGGATGAGGACGGCAGCAAAAAGCGCCCCATAATGATACACCGCGTTATTTTCGGCTCAATCGAGCGCTTTATAGGCATACTCACCGAGCACTATGCCGGCAAATTCCCCGTTTGGCTTGCCCCCATGCAGGCCAAGGTGCTGCCCGTTTCCGAAAAGAGCATGGAGTATGCCGAATCCGTATATGACGCGCTGCGTGCAGCCTCCGTCCGCTGCGAGCTGGATCGCCGCAGTGAAAAAATCGGCTACATGATACGCGAAGCGCAAGCCGTGGACCGCGTTCCCTATATGCTTATTATCGGGCAGCAGGAAGTGGAAAACGGCACCGTATCGGTGCGCAACCGCGACACGGGCGAAACCAAAACCATGTCCTTGGACGATTTCCTCAGCCATATCCGCGCAGAGATTGCCCAGCGCATCTGACCGTTCAAAAGCGATATTCGCACGATATTCGCAAACGCCTTACAACGCACTATATAACAATATCCGCGGCAAATGCTGCGGATATCGCTTTTTATTTTATGCTTTTGTTTTTTGCGGTTTACTGCGGCGCATTGCCGCAGTCCGCTTTGCTTTTTCGATTTTGCTTCTTGAACGCTTTTGTCTCTTTTTTGCCCATATTTCCGCCCCTCCGGCATCGGGCCCTATTCCACGGTGTCAAAAAGCGACTGCCCGTCCTCCGCGCGCATCATGCCGGTAAGCGGTTCGCACCCGAATTTTCGGCATTGCAGCGGGCATTTGCACAAAAACAGATAAACTACCGGCAGTCCGCAGCCGCACATTGTTTCAAAATTGCCCTGACCCTTGGCAATAATAAGGTCTGCGCCGAACACCGCTTCCTTGGCTTCGGGAGAGAGATATTCAATTTCCGTACCCGCAATGGCCTTACCGCTGCTTACGATGCGGGCATACTCATCCAGCCCCACCTGACGGGCCTCCGTCACGGTCACATCGTTAAGCACGGGGCCGCCGCGCACCACGGATATAAGCTCCTTATCCGGCCACATTTCCTTTATGCAGCGCAGCAGCAGCTTATCCAACACCACCTCGCCGCAGTTATCGTGCAGCACGGTAATACGGCGGCTGCTTCTTATTCTTTCTGCCGTTTTTTCATACTCCCCCGTGTCGCAGTGCAGGGCATTAAAATCAAACATTATACGGTAAAGGGTTTCCTCGTTTATGTCCTTCACCGTGCCGTTATCAATATAATTGCCCGTCATGGACAGCATAAGAGCCGTAAACAGCGGATCGTCGGAGGCCTTTATGCGTTTATAAAGCTCCTCCTGACGCACAAGCAGCAGCTCGTTGAATTTACGCTTTTCCTCAAAAAACAGATCTTCTTTGGGCATAAAGCTCTTTGCCCGCTCCGTAATTTTATATAATACCAGCGAAGGCGAATCCGTAAGGCAGTTTTCCGCTACCGTACCCGTTACAAGCTGCATGTATTCCAGCTGCTGTTGAGCGCTGCCCCCGAACACTGCGGCGGCCTCCTGCTGCTTTTTTACAAGGCAGGTAACACACATGGGATGCATTCTTCTTTTTGCCATATATCTTTTCCTCCGTGCGGCGCAGTGTCATGCCCGCTACGTTTTAAGCGCGCGCTTGCCGGCTTTGCGCATTTGCAAATCGTTTTTATGCTATATATAATGCTGTTTGCTTTATGCTTTTACGGTTTATGCTTTTACGGCTTTTTTATGCCTGCCCGCGCCGTAAAGCACTCGCAGCCGTCGCTGCGCACTCCCCACACCGTAGCCGAGGCATCTTCCCGGCAGGAATACACCTGCGCGCAGTCGCCCGGTGCAAGCTCATGCTCATAGCATATTGCAAAATCCTCTATGGTTTCCCCCGGCGCAAGCGCGTCCTGAACGGCATCCGCATAGCGCGCATTGTTCATATGTCCGTTATGATCAAGCCGGCTGGGCAGAGCGTGCAGTTCTCCGGCCTTTTCCCCGTTTTCGGGGCTGCGCAGCCTCAGCGCGGACGGCATATCCGCACTGTCGCGCCCCTGTCCGGGATAAATTATTCCCGGCTCTCTGAGCAGCCTGCGCGAAGCCAAGTCTATCACGCACCATTTGCTGCTGCCGCGCACCAGCACCTCGCCCTGCGGCGATGTTATCATATAATAGCGGTCAAAATCCAGCCGGCCCTGCCTTGGCCATGTGCTTACCGTTACCCGGCTTCCGAAATCCGGCATTTTGTCGATATGATAGCACACGCGCATAAGCACCCACGCCTTGCCTGCCGCTTTCATATCCTCATATCCGCTGCCCAGCATATCCGCATGTCGCCCGGCCGCATCCTGAAACAGCTCCAGCACGCTTGCCGGACGCAGATTGTCGCATATATCAAAGCAGCCCGCAGGCAAATACAGCTCCTGACTGTAAAACATTATATCTTCCATATGTCCTCCTTGTTGTGCCGTCGTTATGCCGCCCACTTCCCGGCGCCGCCGTACCCGCCGCCGCCCTCTTTCCTTTTTGCAGCCGGCGACCACCGCCGCCTCGGTGCTTTTCGCTTTCGCCCCTTTGCGGCCTTTATCATATTACCTTCAGCGTATATTCCTCAAGGTTTACCACCCGCGTTATAAAGGAAGAATAGAACTCCGGCTCATGCGATACCAGCAGCACCGTGCCGCGATACTCCGAAAGCGCGCGCGTAAGCTCCGCCTTGGCATCCACATCCAGATGATTGGTGGGCTCGTCCAGCACAAGAAAATTACATTCCCTGTTCATAAGCCTGCACAGGCGCACCCGCGCCCTTTCGCCGCCGGAAAGCACGCGCACCTGCGAGGTGATATGCTCCTTTGTAAGCCCCATGCGCGCAAGCGCCGCCCGCGCCTGGGCATTTGTGAAATTGGGAAAGCAGCGCATAATGTTCTCAAGCGCCGTTTCCTCTCCGCCTTCATCCTCCTGCTCAAAATAGCCGATGCTTAAAAAGTCACCCTGCTCCACAGTGCCGCCCAAAGCGGGAATAAGCCCCAGCAGTGTTTTCATAAGGGTGGTCTTGCCCAGTCCGTTAACGCCGCGCACCGCTACCTTTTCCCCGCGAAGCAGCAAAAAATCCATAGGCCGGTTAAGCGGCTCATTATAGCCTATAACGAGGGATTCCGCCCTTATTACCTCCCTTGAAGGAGTTCTTGCCTCCAGGAAGGAAAAAGAGGGCTTGGGGCGCTCCCGTTCCTTTGTAACTATCTCCATCTTGTCCAGCTGCTTCTGCCTTGAGCGCGCAAGAGTTGCCGTAGCCGCCCGCGCCTTGTTTCTTGCAATAAAATCCTCCAGCCTTTCAATCTCCTTCTGCTGGCGCTCAAAGGCCTGCTGATTCTGCCTGCGCCGCAGCTCATGCGCCGCAAGAAAATCCTTGTATGAGCCCGTATACCGCGTTAAAACGGCGTTTTCCACATGGTACACAACATTAACTACATCCTGCAAAAACTTTTCATCATGCGAAACCAGTATAAAAGCATTCTCATACTGCTGCAAAAAGCGCGTCAGAAAAGCTATATGTCCTTCATCCAAAAAGTTGGTGGGCTCATCCAGTATCAATATCATCGGGTTGCGCAGCAGCAGCTTTGCAAGCAGCACCTTTGCACGCTGTCCGCCGCTGAGCATGGATACATCCCTATCCATGCCTATGTCCAATAGCCCCAGCCCGCTTGCCACCTCGTCGATGCGGGTGTCTATTGTATAATATCCTCCGTGCTCCAGCCGGTCGCCAAGCTCCGCCGCCTCCGCCATCATGGCCTCTGCCCGCTCCGGGTCTGCCGTTGCCATGGCATCGTAGAGCGCCAGCATTTCGCCCTCCAGCTTTGCCATCTCGTCAAAGGCCTCGCGCAGGCACTCCCTTACCGTTTTTCCCTTTGTAAGGGTGGAGGCCTGATCCAAATACCCCACCGTCACGCGGGAGCACCATTCTATCTTTCCTTCATCCGGTGTCAGTTTGCCCGCTATTATGTTAAGAAAAGTGCTTTTTCCCTCTCCGTTTGCACCGACAAGGCCTACATGTTCCCCCGCCAAAAGCCGGAAGGATACATTGTCAAGCAGCTGCCTTGCACCGTAGCCGTGAGTGCAGCCCGTAACCGTTAAAATGCTCATATTTCTGTTTTCGCGCAGCCGCTGCGGCCGCCGTTCCTCCGTATTGTATAAATGATATAATTATCAGGCCGCCGGGCGGCCGGCTTACTCCCCGCGCGGACCCCAGTGCAGCAGCTCCTCCAGCTCCTTGGGCGTATGCGCAAGCATGCATACTCCGTGCTCCTTAAGCTCCTCCCTGCTCCCGCAGCCCCAAAGCACCCCTATACAGGGAATTCCGTTTGCCCTGGCCGCGTCTGCGTCAAAGCAGCGGTCCCCTATGAATACATTCTTTTTTCCGCCCGAGCGCGCCAGCAGCACCGCCAGCCCCTGCGCCTTGTCGTCATATTTTCCGTCCATGGTGGGGCCCAGTACATCGAGGAAGAATTTATCTATCTTAAAGTGCTCCAGCACTATCCGTGCAAATTTTTCCGGCTTTCCGGTGCACAGCACCATACGCAGCCCCTGCGCGCAAAGCCGCTCCAGCATATCATATATTCCGTCGTAAAGGGAGTTTTCGTATATCCCGCGCACCGAGAAATACTCACGGTACAGCCCCAACAGGCGCGTGCTCTCCGCCTCGTCCGCATTCAGCAGCTTCATAAACTGCTCTCTTAACGGCGGACCTACGCAGGAGCGCAGCTGTGCCTGAGTAAGCAGCGGATATCCTCCCTTTTCCAATGCATATTTCACTGAATTCACTATTCCCGGCACGGAATCCGTAAGAGTGCCGTCCAAATCGAAAAAAGCCGTATCGTAAAACATATTATTCCTCCTGCCCGCACCCGGCAAGCGTTTTTATTATAACACAAAGCCCATTGTCGGACAATCGTTTCCGCGGCCGCCGGGGTCAAATCCCCTCTTGCAAAAACGCGCAGCAGGTAATATAATATAAGTCGGACAGACAATTTTCTCTGCGCAGCACTGCGAACTTTTATTTTTTCGCGGCAGCGCTGAAAGCCGAAAGCAACTCTGTATCCCGAAAGGTAAATATAATTATGAAAACATGCCCTTTTTGTTCTGCGGAAAATGTCAGTCAGGCACGCTTTTGCCGTCAGTGCGGCCACACCCTTGCGCCGCAGGTGCCCCGAAGCGCAAATGACGCTTTTGCTGCCGCCGAAAACCGCCGTATGTGGCAAAGCGGCTCCTCCTGCAGCGCCGCAAATCCCGAAGCGGCGCAAACGCCGTCCGCCTCACCCGCACCGCAGGCACCCGCGATTTTTCTGCGCTCCCCCGCCGTGCGGCAGTTTCGCTACGGCATAGCCTGGGCCGTGGCAGGCGGGCTGCTTGTGCTGCTCTGCGCCGCCGCCCTGCTGCTTAACTGAGCATCTATTTTGCGCAAGCAATTTCTCCGCCGCGCCCGACTTACGCCCGTCCGATACTGAAAGTTCATGAAAAACGCGTATTTTTGCGCGTTTTTTGTGTTTTTCACGGTTTTTTCTTGTTTTTTCCCGTTTCGTTATGTATAATAATACCGCAATTATTAATTCTGTTTTATTTAAGAGGTATTTACATGAAAAGAAAAGACGGCACGCGCTATCGCGGGGCGGATATGCTCTATACGATAGTGCCGTTTATTATGGTAAAGCGCAGCGACGCCTGCAATGCCCTCACGGTGCATCTCCCCTATAACAGCATGCACGACTACATAGCCGCAAAGCGCGCTCAGGGTGTAAATTTAAGCTACATGACCCTTTTTATCGCCGCTTATGTGCGCACTGTGGCAAAATATCCCGCGCTTAACCGTTTTATAGTCAACAAGCGCATATACTCCCGCAGCTCCTTAACCGTCGCCATGGTAGTTCAGCGCGCCGACGGCGCCGAGGGCACCATGAGCAAGCTGGATTTTGAGCTTACCGACACCGTATTTGATGTAAACCGCAAAATAATGGAGTTTGTAAACGGCAACCGCGAGGAGGATACCAACGATACCGACGGCATCATGCGCCGGCTTACCGGCCTTATGTGGCTTATGCCCTTTGCCATAGGTCTGCTGAAATGGGCGGATAAGCACGGTCTGCTTCCCAAGGCCGTGCTTAAGGCCAGCCCTTCCATGCCAGCATGGTAATCAGCAACCTTGCCAGCATACGCACAAATCATATATATCACCATATATACGATTTCGGAACCATCAGCCAGATAATTACCATGGGCAACCTTGAATATGTAATAAAAGAGCGTGACGGAAAAACATTTGCCGAAAAGCAGCTCCCTTTGGGCATAGTCTGCGATGAGCGTATAGCCTCCGGCTATTACTATTCCAAATGCTTCCGTGAGATACAGTCGCTGCTGAATCACCCCGAGCGTCTGGAGCTGCCGCCTGTATCGGTGGTTACCGACTGAGCTGTTCCCGTTTTGCGCACGGGCGCAATTATGCCCTCTTTTTTCTAAAAGCACGGCAATAATGCGTCAAAAATGTAAATTCGCAAAAAACTTAATTTTACCGTTGTATTTCTGTGCATTTTGTAGTATTATATATTAAAGTACAGCCTTAAGGCACACATAAATAAATTTATCATTAGCGAGGTAGCAGCATGGCAGGAAATAAACAGGAACTGATCATGGATGAGGACTTCGGTCAGTATATAGATGTTGACGGCGTCAATGTCCACTACTATGAAGAGGGCTACGGCACTCCGGTAATATTCATACACGGCATAGGGCAGTCGATGTATACCTTCCGCAATAACCTGAAGGATTTCTCCGCCTGCTTCCGCGTGATTGCCCTTGATCTTCTCGGTCACGGCTCCACCGACGGCAATGACAGCGATCTTCTCATTGAGGATTACAGCGAGTTTCTCCTTTCCTTTATGAATGCGCTCAATATTGACAAGGCGCACTTCTTTGCCTTCTCCAGCGGCGCAATAATCGCTATGGACTTTGCTCTGGCCTTCCCCGAAAGAGTCAAAAAGCTGCTGCTTATAACTCCGGGCGGCGTGGGCGATGCCTATCCGGCGGTCATCCGCAATGCTGGCAAGCCCGTAATAAGCGATTTTGAATTCACCTTCTTCAATCGCGGCATGATAGCCAAAACGCTGGAAAGCGCATATTTTGACAAAACCATGATAACCGACGAGCTTATAGACGAATACTTCAGCCAGCTGTCCGACCCCAAAAATCTCGATACCGCCATGCAGACCGTTGCACAGTGGGATGATACCGATGTTATGGAAAACATGCACGCCCTTAATGATGTATATATCTTCTGGGGCGAATGTGATCAATGGCATCCCATGGAGCAGCTTGAGGCCTTTGAGGACGCCATCGAAAATGTCTACTCCGCCACGGTGCGCAACGGCGGGCACATGATTCACGAAGAAAAATCCCGCGAAATCAACCGTAAGGGCATTGAGCTGCTGCTTACCGATGATGTAACCGGATAAAACGCCAAACGGACGGCTTCTCTGCCGTCCGTTTTTTAATCTCCCCGCAGCGCCGAATACACAAAAAAGAGCCCGGAATTTCCGGGCTCTTTTTATGAATGCGCGATTATTTTTCCTCGGCCAGTCTCTTATAGCTTTCAAGACGGGCAGCCGCGTCGGATTCAGCCTTTTCAAACAGCTTCTCCGCTCTTTCGGGGAACATCTTTGCAAGGGTTGCATAGCGGTTCTCACCCATGATAAAGTCGCGGTAGCTTGCCGTGGGCTCCTTGGAATCCAGCGTGAAGGGGTTCTTGCCCTCGTGCGCCAGCTCCGGATTGAAACGGTACAGCGGCCAGTAGCCTGCCGCAACCGCCTTCTTGATCTCCTCCTGTGCAAAGCCCATGTTAATGCCGTGGTTAATGCAGGGAGAGTAAGCAATTATAAGGGACGGTCCGTGATAAGCCTCAGCCTCATTCATGGCCTTGAGCAGCTGGTTCTGATCCGCGCCCATTGCAACCTGCGCAACATAAACATAGCCGTAGCTCATGGCCATCATGCCCAGATCCTTCTTGCGGGTACGCTTACCGGCAGCGGCAAACTTGGCCACGGAGCCGGTAGGAGTAGCCTTTGAGGACTGGCCGCCGGTATTGGAGTAAACCTCGGTATCCAGCACCAGCACATTCACATCCTCGCCGCAGGCCAGAACATGATCCAATCCGCCGTAGCCGATATCGTATGCCCAGCCGTCGCCGCCGAAGATCCAGATGGATTTCTTCACCAGCATATCGCTGTTTGCCAGCACCTCGGCGCACAGAGCGTCTGCATCGCAGCCGCAGCCGGCGCACTTTTTGCAGGCGGCAATCAGCTTCTCGGCAGCAGCCTTGCTTCCGGCAGCATCGTCCATGTTGTCCAGCCATTCGCGGCAGGCAGCCTTGCCCTCTTCAAAGGAAGCAAACTTCTCTTCAAGAGCACTTACCGTATCCGCCAGCTTGGCGCGGCGCTGAGTGGTGGCAAGATTCATGCCGTAGCCGAACTCCGCGTTGTCCTCAAACAGGGAGTTTGCCCATGCGGGTCCGTGGCCCTGCTTATTAACGGTGTAGGGGCAGGTGGGCGCGCTTCCGCCGTAGATGGAGGAGCAGCCCGTTGCATTGGCAATTATCATTCTGTCTCCGAAGAGCTGCGTTACCAGCTTAACATACGGAGTTTCGCCGCAGCCGGGGCAGGCGCCGGAGAACTCAAAGAGCGGCTGGAGAAACTGGCTTCCCTTAACCGTCTTTTTGTTTATGTTTACCTCAGGCGCGGGCAGCGTAAGCGCATAATTCCAGTTGTCGTTTTCCGCGGTCTCTATGGTCTTTGCCGGAACCATGGTAAGCGCCTTTTCCTTGGCGGGGCACACCTCTGCGCAGTTTCCGCAGCCGGTGCAGTCCAGCGGAGAAAGCTGGATACGGAAGTTGTATCCGGCATAATCCTTGCCGATAGCCTTCTTTACCCTGAAGCCCTCTTTAAGCTCGGTGCCTTCCTTTACAAGGAACGGACGGATGCAGGCATGCGGGCAGACCAGTGAGCACTGGTTGCACTGTATGCACTTGTCAACATCCCATGCGGGCAGCTTAACGGCAATGCCGCGCTTTTCAAACTTGGTGGTGCCGGTGGGGACCACGCCGGCGGGGTCAAACGCGGAAACGGGCAGCTTGTTGCCCTCCTGAGCAATTATCGGATGCACAATGGTATCAAAATACTTCGTGCCCGGAACATGCATCATCTCCGCGCCCTCGGTGGTCGTAGCCCAGGACTCCGGATATTTTATTTCTTCCAGTCCGCTTATGGCATTGTCGATTGCAGCGTTGTTCATGTTGACAACCGCATCGCCCTTCTTGCCGTAGGACTTTTTGACCGCTTCCTTCATATACTTTTCCGCGTCATCATAGGGTATAACGCCGGAAAGCTTGAAGAAGGCCGCCATCATTATCATGTTGATGCGTCCGCCAAGGCCGATAGCCTGAGCGATCTTAACCGCGTTTACATTGTAGAACTTTACATGACGCTGCGCCATTATGTTCTTCATATGAGCGGGCAGCTGCTTGTCCATCTCCTCGGCAGTCCATGCGGAGTTAAGCAGGAATACGCCGCCCTCCTTTATGCTGTCCAGAACATTGTAGCGGGTAACATAGCTCTGGTTGTGGCAGGCCAGGAAATCCGCAGAGTCGATAAGATACGGGCTCTGGATCAGAGTCTTGCCGAAACGCAGGTGAGAAATGGTGAAGCCGCCGGATTTTTTGGAGTCATACTCAAAATATCCCTGTGCGTACATATCGGTATGGTCGCCGATGATCTTTATGGTGTTCTTGTTCGCGCCCACGGTACCGTCCGCGCCGAGGCCGTAGAACTTGCACTGCACAACTCCTTCCGGAGCGGGATCCACAAAATCGGTAACCTTTATGGATTTGCCGGTTACATCGTCGTCAATACCGACTGTGAAATGGTTAATGGGCTCCGCCACATCGGCATTGTCGTATATAGCCTTGACCATGCTGGGGGTGAACTCCTTGGAGCCAAGACCGTAGCGTCCGCCCAGCACGCGGATGTTCTGTTTGCCGCTGTCAATAAGCGCAGCGCATACATCGGCGTAAAGAGGCTCTCCGATGCTTCCGGGCTCCTTGGTGCGGTCAAGCACGATAACGGTTTTGCAGCTTTCGGGCAGCAGCTCGGTGAACTTGTCCACCGCAAACGGACGATACAGGCGAACCTTTATAAGACCCAGCTTTGCACCCTTGGCATTGAGGTAATTTACCGTCTGCTCCACGGTGTCGCAGCCGGAACCCATGCACACGATAACCTTATCCGCATCGGGAGCGCCCACATAGTCAAACAGATGATAATGCCGTCCGGTAAGCTCGCCCACCTTGTCCATCATGGTCTGCACTATGCCGGGAGTGGCATTGTAGAACTTGTTTGCCGCTTCGCGGTTCTGGAAATAAATATCCGGGTTCTGAGCGGTGCCCTGCTGATGCGGATGCTCCGGGTTGAGCGCACGCTCACGGAAGCGCTTTACATCATCAAAGTCCACAAGCTTTGCCATATCTTCGTAATCGATCATCTCGATCTTCTGAACCTCGTGAGAGGTGCGGAAGCCGTCGAAGAAATGCAAAAACGGCACGCTTGCCTTAAGCGTGGACAGATGGGCCACAAGCGCAAGATCCATAACCTCCTGCACCGACGCGCTTGCAAGCATTGCAAAGCCGGTCTGACGGCAGGCCATAACATCGGAATGGTCGCCGAAAATGGAAAGCGCATGAGCGGCCAACGCACGGGCGCTTACATGGAATACGCAGGGCAGCAGCTCGCCGGAGATCTTATACATGTTGGGGATCATCAGCAGCAAGCCCTGGCTGGCAGTAAAGGTAGAGGTAAGAGCACCGCCTACCAACGAGCCGTGCACGGCGCCGGCTGCACCGGCCTCGGACTGCATCTCCGCAATTCTCATGGTCTGCCCGAACAGATTCTTGCGTCCGTAAGCAGCCCACTCATCTCCGACCTCCGCCATGGGAGAGGAAGGCGTAATGGGGTAAATGGCGGCAACATCGCTGAAAGCATAAGCCACATGGCTGGCAGCGGTATTACCGTCTATGGTCATTTTTTTAGCCATTTATCATGACCTCCTATAAAATAATCTTGCGCATTGCAAACGCGTCCGTACCGGCGTTTTCGGCGTATCTCTCAAAATAAGCGGAGGTTTTCCCTCTTTCTTATCCGAGCGCCGCTTATGCCGCCTCCGAGCGCTGTATGCTATCGCTATATTATATATTGACTGCCTTCAAATGTCAATAAAATACGCTTTTCCGCTGAAAATTCCCGATAATTCCCCCGATAATTTCATTATGTTTTCTCATGCGGCGGAAGTATATATCCTCATAGTGAATACTCAGAGATTCCTATACGTATATCTGCTTTCCGCTCTCCCGTGCGCCGGGGCCTGCGGCCCCTGCCGTCCGTGCGTGCCGCCGTCCGGCGGGCGCTTATTTCGCTGCGGCGTGCCCGAGCACGCCTTAGGCTGCATAAGCGCCTGCGGCGCATCTTACCGTCTTCGAAGCTGCTTCAGATCAGCCCCGCCTCCTCGTGCTTCTGCTGATAATACTGCGCCTGTGCCTCCCACAGTCTGTAATACAGCCCGCTTTCCTCCCTTACAAGCTGCTCGTGCGCCCCCATCTGCACCACCTTTCCGCCGTCAAACACCGCAATCTCATCGCAGAATTTGCACGAAGACAGCCTGTGGCTTATATATATTGCCGTCTTGTCCCCGGCTATATCGTTGAATTTTGAATATATCTCCGCCTCCGCTATCGGGTCCAGCGCCGCCGTGGGTTCATCCAGCACTATAAACGGCGCGTCCTTGTACAGCGCCCGCGCTATGGCTATCTTCTGCGCCTCTCCCCCCGATACCGATACGCCGTCCTCCTTAAGCTCCTTGTACAGATATGTATCCAGGCCCTGCGGCATCCCTTTGAGCCGCTCCTTAAGCCCCGCGCGCTCAAGGCAGTCCGTCACCCTGTCCGTGTCATATTTAACCCCGGAGGCCACATTCTGCCCTATCGGCAGCGCAAGCAGGCGGAAATCCTGAAACACAACGGAGAATATGTTCATGTAATCATCGTAACGGTACTTTTTGATATTTATTCCGTTAAGCAGTATCTCTCCCTCGCACGGGTCGTACAGGCGGCACAGCAGCTTTATGAATGTGGTTTTGCCGCTGCCGTTTTTGCCCACCACCGCAAGCCTGCTGCCTATTTTGAAATGCATATTCAGGTTCTTAAGTGCATAGGTGTCGCTGCCCGGATATTTGAAGGAAACATTCCGGAATTCAATATCGTATTTTCTGTCCGATCGCTTCTCCGTGGTAAGGCTGCCCTGATACATTTTGTTGGGTGTATCCAGCAGCTCAAACAGCAGCCCCATGAACACTCCGTTCGTCTTTACGCGGCTGATTCCGTTAAGCAGCCCCGATATTCCCGCAAACAGACTTGTGCAGGCCCCTATATACTGCGTTACCGCACCCGCTCCGAAGGCTCCGCCGTATGCCTTTAGCACCACAAAAGCATATACAAACCCCATCAGCAGCGCCGATACTCCCACCGACATCGCTCCCATCCAGCCCGCCTTTCCCTGCGCCGTTTTGGCAATGCTGCCCTTAAAGCCGAAAACATTGCCCTTTTCCATGCTGGGAGCGCATATGTTTTCATTCTGACAGTATATTCTCATATCCGCCGCCCGTTTTTCATCATAGCAGGTAAAACCGAAAAAGGAAAACAGACGGTTGCCGAAGCGACCCTGAGCGTCAAAGCTGCGCCATACGCTTTCCGAAGCATAATAAAGCTTAGATGCGGCAAAGGCTGCAAGCAGCATAAGCGCAAGCATTGCCGGAGCAAACCACGGGCTGCCCAGCCACGCAAGGCCCGCCTTGGGCACCAAGGATGCAAACAGGCTTGCCGACAGCGCCGCTCCGCCTATGATCTTCAGGGCGTTTGCCGGCAGCTCATCCAAAATACGCAGCGCCTCGTCCAGACCCCGTCCGGAAAAATTCCGGCTTTGGAATATTCTGCTGTTCAGATCATATATTCTCTGGCTGTCCGCATCCGCAAAATCCATGTCCATGAATTTATCCGCAACCGCTTTATAAAAATTCACCTCGTACTGCTCCGCCTCCGCCGATTTCCAGTGCTGCAGTATGCAGCCCAGCAGCGCCGTAAGCGCCGTGCAGGCAAGTGCCCATATGGCATACATTACGGCGTTCCCGCCCGAAACAAGCGCATCCACAAGGCGCGCCGTAAGCCACACCGTAACATACGGTCCAAGCGCACTCACCACGGAATACAGCAGTGAGGAAACCACCCTGCGCGGGCATATTTTCCAAATCAGCTTCCAGCCTCTTATATTGCTTTTCCACGCCGTTCCGAAGCTTTCCTTATTCTTTTGGGCTTCGGCATTATTCCTTTTCATTGTCCTGCCCTCCATCCTCCTGTGCACTTTGCGCATTTTCGCGATAATAACGGCTTTGTATCTCAAACAGCCGGGCATATCCTCCCGACAGCGCCAGCAGCTCCTCGTGCGTGCCCTCCTCCTTTATGTTCCCGTTTTCCAAAAACAGTATCCGGTCGCAGAACCGCGTGGAGGCCAGCCTGTGCGAAATGAACACCGATGTGCGCCCTTTGGTCATCTCGTTGTATTTCATGTATATATCGTTCTCCGCTATCGGGTCCAGCGCCGCCGTGGGCTCATCAAGAATTATGATGGGAGCATCCTTATATAACGCCCGCGCCAGCATAAGCCTCTGCATCTGTCCGCCGGACAGCTCCACGCCGTCCTCGTACACACTGCGGCCTATGTGCGTCTGCAAGCCCTGCGGCAGGGCTTCCATCTTCTGCGTAAGCCCCGCCTTTTCAACACATTCACGCACCCTCTGCATGTCGATGCCGTCTAACCTCTGAGCCACATTTTCCGCCGCCGTGACCTCCATAACGGAAAAATCCTGAAACACCGCAGAAAACAGCCCGTAATAATTCCGTCTGTTATATTGCCGTATATCCTCCCCGTTAAGCAGCACACGCCCCTGAGTCGGATCCAGCAGTCCGCACATGAGCCTTACAAGAGTGGTCTTTCCCGCGCCGTTAAGCCCCACTATCGCCAGCTTTTCCCCGGAGTGCACCGTAAGGTTCATTCCGTTTACGGTGTCCTTTTCCGCACCCAGATAACGGTAATGCACATTCTCCAGCTTCAGCTCATAGCCCTTCTGTTCCGCCGCCAGCGGCTTGCCGTCCTCAAATTTGAACGCCTCCGGCCACTCCAGGCACTCCCGCACCGAGGTTATATCAAGGCTTTGGCGCGACAGCAGCACGAATCTGTCCAGCAGCCCCGTGACCCACTGCGCAAAGCCGCCCACCGCGGAAAAGCACAGCAGAAACTGCGCAATGCTCATTCTTCCGCCGGTTACCGCAGCAATAAGATATGCATATGCCGCCCCGTTTCTTATAAGCGTAAGCGCCGTTTCGGCCGCACCGGCAAGGATATATCCTCTCTCCTTTTTATTTACAAACCCGCGGTAGGCCGCCGAAGCAGCATTATAAACATCCGTTATCCAGCCCTGAAGACCGAATATACGCACATCCTTTGCATAATCCCTTTCCACCGCCGTATTGTAAATATACCGAAACTTCTTGGAATACCGGCTTTCCTCCTGACGATGATTATATTCCCACAAGCCGGCACGCCGGTTTATAAAATAGCAGGCCGCCGCAGTAACGCTCACCAGCAGTATTATCCATATTTCCAGCTGCGCAAGAAATATCAAATATACCGCAAAGCCTATCGCGTAGGTGATTATATCGGTCCATGTGCCCCATATAGCCTCGGTTGCCTGATTGTTGCCCGCCGTGCTTCTCATGGCCTTTTCGCATTTTTCCAAAAAACGGGTATCCAGTATGTTTTGATACGAGGTTGTCGCTCTTTTTTTGTTGATACGCAGTATTATTCCCTCGCGCACCGATATCCTGCCGAAAAGCGCAACATTTTTCAGATAATTTTCCAGACAGTACGCTGTAAACAGCCCCGCCGTAAACAGCACTATTGTAAGCATCAGGCTTCCAAGCCCCGCTCCGCCCTCCAGCCCGGAGAGCACGGTCGGAGTCACCAACAGCTCCAGCACCGCCTTGCCCGATGCCGTAAGCGCCAGCGCAAGGCACATAAACGGCACGCTTTTGCAACTGTTAAAGGCCGCCCTCAGCATAAAGCCCGTATTCTGCCACAGATTGTATTTCGGCTTTTCCCCTTTTTCTTTTTTCTTCTTTCCTTTTGCCGGATTCTTCTTGCTTTCCATAGTCTTTTCCTTCCCCGTTTTATCCTCGGCTGCGCCGTGCAGGCGCCGCCCGCTTATGCACCGCGGCGGATACGCCGCACCGGATATACTTATGCGCAAAGGCCTTTTTGCATATCCCTTTTGCGCATTATAATAATAGCATAAAAAAACATCGCCGACACAATCGGGTGATGAATTGCTTTATTTCGGTGACGAACTGCAAAAAAGCGCCGCTTTATCTCAAGCCGCGCCCTCCCGCCCGCTCACCCCGGGCGCAGGCTTGCTGCACCGCTCTGATGTGCCGGGAGTATATTTTTACTTTATTCACCCGCCGGATATTTATAAAATCACTCCGCGCTCTGAGGCAGCAGTATTTCGGTTGTAAAGGCTCCGTCCTCGGAATTTCTGCTTAAATATCCTCCCAGCCGCTCCACTATCGCATCCACCCGCATAAGCCCGAGCCCGCGCCCCTCGCCCTTCGTGGTGGCAAAGCGCCCGGACTCCTTTTTTCGTTTTTTCTGTGCGGTAAAGTTCGTAAAGGAAATATACAGCTGGCTCCCCTTCATATCCATATATATTCTTATTATCCGCTCATCGGGCGGAAGCGGCAGCACCGCATCGATGGCGTTATCGAAAAGGTTGCCCAATATGCAGCACAGATCCAGCTCCGAAGTGCTCAGCCTCACCGGAATATGCGCATCCGCCTGCACGCTTATATCCTTTGAATTCGCAAGGGATATTTTGCTGTTCAGTATTGCATCCGCCATGGGGTTCCCTGTTTTTATTACGGTGTCCACCGTGCGCAGATCCGTATCCAATTCGTCAAGGTATTCCCGCAGGCGGCCGTAATCCCCTTTATCCGCAAGCGCCTTGAGCAGCTGTATATGATTGCGGTAATCATGGCGCCACATACGCATCTTTTTATACATGTTCTCCACTTCCTGATAATGCGTATTTATAAGCTCCTTCTGATATTCCGCTATTTTTTTGTCCGTCCTTGCCCACAGTATGCCCATTTTTGCGCTCCTTTTTCCTTTATGCTAATTTCCCGCTATAACCGCCCTGCACAGCGGCTCATAGGCTCCCCGCGGCAGCGGCAGCGCCGTCCCGTCCGAAAGGATAACCTCCTTTTTGGTTATCCTTCGTATCTGCTTGAGGTTAAGTATATAAGACCTTCCCACACGGTAAAATCCAGCCCCCAATTCCTTTTCAAAATCGGCAAGCGTCCGCTTTACGGTGTAATTCCTGCGCGCGTGCAGCGTAACATAGTTCCCGTACACCTCAAGGTACCTCACCGTGTATGTCGGCAGCACCTCCGTAACTCCGCCCGCCTCAAAGCTTATGCACCGCTGCGACTGCGCCAGCCTCTGCCTCGCCCTGTCCATAACACCGAAGAATTTTTCCTTTGAAACCGGCTTCATAAGATAGTGCAGCGCCGAAACATCATAGCCCTGCTCTATATAATCGGAATATCCCGTTATAAATACGATCTGTATGACCTCACTCTCCCTGCGCACCAGTCCCGCCAGCTCCACGCCGTCCATTCTGCCCATTTCTATATCCAGCAGCAGTATGTCAAAGCCCTTGTCCTCCTCAAAACGGAACAAAAAGCTCTCCGCTGACGGAAATATCTCGCACGCAACCTCCTCTGAGCGCGCCGCCGCCCACTCTTTTGCCAAAAGAAGCGAACATCCGGCATCCTCCCTGCTGTCATCGCATATCGCTATTCTGTACGCCATCCCTCTCCCCCTTTACGCAAACGCCCCGCACGGCTTTCCCGGCGCGCCCGCGGCTTTTTTGATATTTTATCATGTTTTTACCGTTTTGCAAGATGTTTTCTCCCTGCGTTTTTGCGCCGCACTCCCCTTATTTTTCACAGCGCTGCCGCCGCACCGTGAATATTTAAGACCGCGTCTAAACGCTCTCTGTGCCGCAAACAGCTGTCCGAAATCGGAGCAGCCCACGCACAGCCCGTTTTATGTGAAATTTTTCCGAAGTTTTCACATTGGGTATTGCAATTTGCCTTCGCGGTTGTTATAATTATCAGTTGAGAGATAATTTGCAACGGAACATTTTCGCCCTACCGCCCCTCTTATATCGGGGCATTTGACCGTTCAGACACAATAAACGCATTGCACTGGCAGCAAAAAAACGGAGGTTATTATCCATGGATATAAACGAAAAGAAAAACGCTCTTATCGAAAAACTCAACGCCCCCACTCCGACGGAGCGTCTGGCCGCCCTTTCGGAGCTCAAAGCAATGATAGATGCCGGGGAAATCACCATGACGCCCCGCGGCACCGATATCAACAATCATATACACACCATCTATTCCTTCTCTCCGTACAGCCCGTGCAAGGCTGTATGGCTTTCCTGCGTAGCCGGTCTGTGCACGGCCGGGCTTATGGATCACGACTCCATCAGCGGCGCGAAGGAATTTATTAAGGCAGGAGAAATTATGGGGCTGCCCACCACCGTCGGCATGGAAATGCGCGTAAGCTTCCGCGGCACACCCCTTGAAGACCGCCGCATAAACAATCCCGATCAGTCCGGCGTGGCATACATGGCGCTGCATGGGGTGCCGCACGATGCAATAGACCGCGTTAATGAATTCATGGCTCCCTACCGTGAAGAGCGCAACAAGCGCAACCGGGCCATGACCGCACGCATAAACGAAATAACCGCCCCCATGGGCATAACCCTTGATTTTGACCGTGATGTTCTCTCCCTCAGCCGCGCCGAGGAGGGGGGCAGCGTTACGGAGCGCCATGTGCTCTTCGGGCTTGCCCAGGCAATAATCCGCAAATACGGACGCGGTCCGGCGGTGCTCGGGTTTGTACGCGACAAGCTGGGAATGTCGGTGTCGCCCCGTCTTGAGTCCCGCCTTAACGACCCCGAAAACTCCCATTACGATTACGACCTTCTGGGCATTCTCAAAAGCGATACCCGCTTCTTCTATATAGATGCCGACGCCGAATGCATGCCCGTAAAGGCCGCCCTGGAATTTGCCGATGAAATAGGCGCCATTTCCGCCTATGCCTACCTTGGCGATGTGGCGCAGAGCGTCACCGGAGATAAGCGCGCCCAAAGCTTTGAGGATTCCTATCTTGACGAGCTTTTCTCCATTATAAGCGAGCTGGGCTTCCGCGCCGTTACATATATGCCCTCCCGCAATACCGAGGAGCAGCTGGAGCGTCTGCGCACACTGTGCGAGCGCTATGCCCTGTTCCAGATAAGCGGCGAGGATATAAATTCTCCCCGTCAGCTCTTTATTTGCGAGGCGCTCAAAAACCCCAAGTACAGTAACCTTGTGGATTCCGCATGGGCGCTCATAGGGCACGAAAATGCAGCCACGGGCGATCACAGCCGCGGAATGTTCTCCAAAGAAACCCTTTGCGATATGCCGGAGCTGGACAACCGCATATCCCATTACAGCAAGCTGGGCAAGCAGTAATGCTTTTTGAACCCGGCGGCCGTGTATGCATTAAATTATAACGCCGCGTCCTCTTGGGGCGCGGCGTTTCCTTTTCATTTTGCTCTGCATCTGCATGCTCTGCGGTCTTTAATACAAGACCCTTCCCGGATTACAGCACGCGTATTCTTATCATGTCCGGAATTCCCGCAAGGTCATCCAGCAGCTTCTGCTCGGCGCCCGAATCAATGTCTATCATGGTGTAGGCAATATCGCCGCGGGATTTGTTTATCATGTCCGATATGTTTATATTGTCCGCCGCTATTATCTCGGTTATCCGTCCTATCATATTGGCAATGTTTTTGTGTATCATGCATATACGGGTGCGCCCCGTCCACGGCAGCTCGCAGGCCGGCATGTTTACGCTGTTTTTTATATTGCCCAAGCGCAGATATTCATCCAGCTCCTGCGCGGCCATGGCGGCACAGTTGTCCTCGCTCTCCGGCGTGGAGGCGCCCAAGTGCGGAATCAGCACGGCGTTCCTTACCCCTATAAGCTCCTGACAGGGGAAATCCGTAACATATCGCGATATCTTGCCGCTTTCAAGGGCCGCAATCACATCGGCGGTATTTACAAGCTCCCCTCTGGCAAAGTTAAGTATCATAACCCCGTCCTTCATGAGGGCAATGCTGTCCTTGTTTATAATGCCGCGGGTTTCATCAAGCAGCGGAACATGCAGGGTAATTACATCGCACTCGGCAAATATCTGCTCCCTGCACGCTGCTTTTTGTATCTTGCGGGAAAGCCGCCATGCCGCATCCACGGAAAGGTGGGTGTCAAAGCCCAGCACCTCCATGCCCAGATTGTAGGCATCGTTTGCCACAAGGCCGCCTATTGCTCCAAGGCCTATAACGCCCAGCTTTTTCCCGCGTATTTCATGGCCCACAAAGGCTTTTTTGCCCTTTTCCACAAGCTTTGGAACCTCACTTCCCATGCCGTTTAGCGTGTCCACCCATGCGCTTGCCTGAGAAAGATTGCGGCTGGAAAGCAGCATCGCGCCCAGCACCAGCTCGGCAACGCCGTTGGCGTTTGCGCCCGGAGTATTGAAAACCGTCACGCCCTTAAGCGCATACTCGGCGCAGGGAATATTGTTTGTTCCGGCGCCGGCGCGGGCCACCGCCATAACGCTTTTGGGCAGGCTGAATTCATGCATATCGGCAGAGCGCACCAGTATGCCCTCCGGCTCCTTCGCCTGAGCGGAAACACTGTATTCCTCCTTTGACAAATGATCGTATATACGGTCGGATATGGGATTAAGCGTAAGTATCTCTTTCATTATAATATACCCTTTCCGGCAATGAGCCGTAAATGCAGCCGCTCACGGCCGCATCAAAAAGTCTCGGACGCTTTCCTTTTGCGCCTTATCTGTTCTCCGTTTCAAATTTTTTCATAAACTCAATAAGCGCCTTTACACCCTCTACCGGCATGGCGTTGTAAATGGAGGCGCGCATTCCGCCCACCAGTCGGTGTCCCTTAAGGGACAAAAGCCCGTTTGCCGCCGCCTGCGCCACAAAGGCCGCATCGGTTTCCTTGCTGGGGGTAACAAAGGGCACATTCATAAGGGAACGGTCCTCCTTTGCCACGGAGTTTGTATAAAAATCGGAATTGTCTATAAAATCGTAGAGCAAGCCCGCCTTATAGCGGTTTATTTTTTCCATCTCCGCCACGCCGCCCAAGGACAGCAAATGCTCAAACACCAGCCCCGCAATATATATCTGATATGTGGGCGGAGTGTTGTACAGGCTGTCCGCATCGGCCTGAGTTTTCCATTTAAGCATCGTGGGGCATATATCCATGCTGCGCTCCAGCATATCCTCCCTCACGATAACTATCGTAAGCCCGGCGGAGGATATATTCTTCTGTGCGCCCGCATATATAACGGCGTAGCGCTCCACCGGCGTTACCTCCGCAAGGATATTGGAGGACATATCCGCAACCAGCGGCACCCCCGCGGTATCGGGCAATTCGGTATAGTGCGTGCCGAATATGGTGTTGTTGGTGGTAATATGCACATAGTCCGCGTCCCTGTCAAAATCCGCAGCCGTCGTGCGGGGAATATAGGTGTAATTTTTATCCTGGCTGCTTGCCGCCGCGCGGGCGTTTGTAAAGCGCGAGGCCTCCTTGAAGGAAAGGGAAGCGAAATTGCCCGTAATTATATAATCCGCCTTGCCCCTTACGCTCAGGTTCAGCGGAACGGCGGCAAACTGCTGGCTTGCGCCGCCCTGAATGAACAGCACCTTGTAGTTTTCGGGGATGTTCATAAGAGTGCGCAGATCGGCCTCCGCTTTTTTTATTATGGCATCATAGCATTTGGCGCGGTGGGACATCTCCATTACCGACATGCCGGTGCCTTCATAATCCAGCATCTGCTCCTGTGCTTTTTTCAGCACCTCAAGGGGCAGCATGGAAGGTCCTGCGCTGAAGTTGTAGTTTCTCATATATTCATCCTCCTGTTAAAAATATATTGCCACGGGCATATAAATATCCGTTTTTTAAGTATTTTTTCGTTTCCGAAAAAATAAATCATGCCTTTATTATACACACTTTATCGTAGTAAAGCAAGCGTAAATATGCGAAAATACATGTTTTTTAGCCGCTGCGCACGAAAAAGCCTCCGAAAAAGAATAAATAAGTCCAATAAAAATGCGGCCGCCTTTTACTCAAAGCGGCCGTAATATCACAGGAAGTATTTTACCCCGGATTCAAACAGCGGCATATCATAGCTGCCGGGTACATTTACGCACACATCCGCATCCCTGCGCTCCGTGTGCCCCATTTTGCCCAGCACCCGCCCGTCGGGGGATATTATGCCCTCGATCGCGGCAACCGAGCCGTTAAGGTTGCACCGTCCCGAGCCGGAGGCATGTCCCTCAAGATCACAGTACTGCGTTATCACCTGACCGTTGTCAATAAGCCGCGCGAGCATTTCCGGGCTGCACGCAAAGCGTCCCTCACCGTGCGAAAGCGCTACGGAATATACCTCGCCGCTTTTGCACGCGCTCATCCACGGGGAATCCACCGAGCAAACACGCACCCTTGCTATGGCGGAAATATGCCGCCCGATGGTATTGAAGGTAAGCGTCGGGTCCTCCGGGCGCACAGTGTCAATGCGGCCGTAGGGCAGCAGCCCGGTTTTTATAAGCGCCTGAAAGCCGTTGCATATGCCCATTGCAAGCCCGTCCCGTTTCTCCAAAAGCTCGCTCACCTGCTCGCGCACGCGGGCGTTTCTCAGCACCGTTGCAATAAACTTGCCGCTGCCGTCCGGCTCATCGCCGCCGGAAAAGCCGCCCGGAAGCATAAGGATATTTGCATTTTTAAGCCGCCGTGCCAGCTCCTCCATAGATTCGTTTATCTGCTCCGCCGTGCGGGAACGAAGCACGAATATATCGCATTGCGCTCCCGCCGCCTCAAAGGCGCGGGCAGTATCCACCTCGCAGTTTGTGCCGGGGAACACCGGAATAAGCACGCGCGGATGCACGATTTTCGGCGCGCGGCACGCCCTCACCGCTCCCGATGCCGCTTTTTTCGGCGCTTCCGCGGGCTTTATATCGCTCACTCCCGGAGTATCGCCGCAATAAACCGGGAATACGCTCTCCAGCGTGCTTAAATATGCCTTCTCCGCCTCGTCAAAGCTCAAATGCTCGCCGCGCAGAATAAGCTCTCCCGGCGCGGTATCGTCGCTGAAGGTACGCCCTATAAGGGTGCAGCCCAGCTCTGCAAGCTCAGGGGCCTGCGCCTGCACTATAAAGGAGCACAGCGCGGCATCAAACAGCGCGCCGTTTTCTCCGGTAAGCTCCGTGCTTACACGGTTGCCCAGTGCCGATATAATGCATGCCGCCGCAGCACCTCCCTTATCCACGGGAACGGCAGCGTATATTCTTTTTTCGCTCATCAGCCTGTGCAGGCACGCGCAGGACGCCTTTATTGCCTTTGCATCGGGCAGCAGCGCGGAGGAAAGCGGTATGCGCACAAGCCCCAGCAGCGCGTTTTCCTTTTTGAATTCCTGTCCCAACGCAACGCTTGCCCTTCCCGGCACCATGGCAAAATTCACAAGGGTGGGGGGCACATCAAGGTCGTTGAACGAGCCGCTCATGGAATCCTTGCCCCCGATTGCCGGGGTGTTGAAATCCATCTGCGCCCGCACCGAACCCAGCAGCGCCGCCGCCGGCTTCCCCCAGCGCAGCGGAACATCGCGCAGGCGCTCAAAATACTCCTGCTGCGTAAGCCGCGCCTTGGATATATCCCCTCCGGCGCAGGCCAGCTTAACAAGGGAATGGGCAACGGCAAAGTACGCCCCGTGGAAGGGGGATATGCGGGCAATGCGCGCATCATATCCCCAGCTCATAAAGGTGGCGGTGTCTGTCTGCCCGTGCTCAAGGGGCAGCTTTGCCGCCATGGCGCAGGCGGGCGTCAGCTGATATACGCCGCCCAGCGGCATAAGCACCGTCCCCCGCCCTATGGAGGCATCAAAGCGCTCGATAAGCCCCTTCTGAGAGCATACATTAAGGTCGGAAAGCGCAGCCAGCGCCGCCGGAACCGCCCCCCTGCCAAGCGCCGCGCAAACAGCGGGCAGCGGGCCCGCCGCACGCTTAAGCTCCGCCTCATCCGGCGCGGGTATTTCGGCATTTGCGTGCTGAGTTACGCCGTTTGTATCAAGAAAAGCCCTCTCCAGCTCCACCACCGTCTGTCCGCGCCATGTCATGCGCAGCAAACCCGTGTCGGTAACAACCGCAACCGCCGTGGCGTCAAGGTTTTCCTGCGACGCCATTTCTATAAACTTTTCCGCGCCCCCGGCCTCCAGCACCACCGCCATGCGTTCCTGCGACTCGCTTATCGCAAGCTCCGTTCCGTCCAAGCCGTCATATTTTTTCGGTACAAGGTCAAGGTTTATATCCAAGGAATCGCTCAGCTCGCCTATCGCCACGCAAACGCCGCCCGCCCCGAAATCGTTGCAGCGCTTTATAAGGCGGGTGACCTCCGGCTTGCGGAAAAGCCTCTGAAGCTTGCGCTCCGTGGGCGGGTTGCCCTTCTGTACCTCGGCGCCGCAGGAAGTAAGGCTTTCGCCGGTATGCGCCTTGGAGGAGCCCGTCGCGCCGCCGCAGCCGTCCCTCCCCGTCGCGCCGCCAAGCAGCACTATAACATCGCCGGGGGCGGGCCGCTCCCTGCGAATGTTGGCATAGGGAGCCGCGCCTATTACCGCGCCTATCTCCAAACGCTTTGCCACATATCCCTCATCGTATATCTCGCTTACCTGTCCCGTAGCAAGCCCGATCTGATTGCCGTAGGAGGAATATCCCGCCGCGGCGGTAAGAGTAAGCTTTCTCTGAGGCAGCTTGCCCTCAAGGGTTCGGCTCACCGGAGTTCGCGGGTCGCCCGCACCCGTTACACGCATTGCCTGATAAACATAGCTGCGCCCCGAAAGCGGGTCGCGTATCGCGCCGCCCAAACATGTGGCGGCGCCGCCGAAGGGCTCGATCTCGGTTGGGTGATTGTGGGTTTCGTTTTTGAACATTATCACCCAGTCCTCGCTGTGCCCGTCTATATCCGCCTTTATCAGCACGGAGCAGGCATTTATCTCCTCCGAGGCGTCCAGATCCTCAAGGCCGCCCCGGCGCTTTATCTCCTTGGCCGCTATCGTCGCCATATCCATAAGGGTTATGTTCTTATCGCTGCGGTTTTTATAAAGCTCGCCCCGCATGTCAATATACATCTGCCATGCCTCTTTTATGGGCCCGGCGCCTTCTCCCTGCTCTATTTTCACCTCGTCAAGACGGGTAAGAAATGTAGTGTGGCGGCAGTGATCCGACCAATATGTGTCTATCACCTTCAGCTCCGATATATACGGGTCGCGTCCCTTTTTTATAAAATAGTCCCTCACGAATTCAAGGTCCGCCGCCGTCATGGCAAAGCCCATGCTCTTGTGATAGGCCCGTATCTCCTCCCGATTCATTTTGATAAAGCCCTTAACCTCGGCTACCGGCGCGGGCGCGGGCATGTCCTGTGCAAGGCTTTCCGCCGGTGCAAGAGAAGCCTCCCGCGCCTCCACGGGGTTTATCGTGTATTTTTTTATTGCCTCCGTATCCTCCGGCAGCAGCTCGCCCGAAAGCACATACACCTTTGCGCAGCGCACGCGGGGGGCGGGCTTTCCCGTCAGCAGCGAGCAGCACTGCGCGGCGGAATCGGCACGCTGGTCAAACTGCCCCGGAAGATATTCCACGGCATACACATATTCGTTTTCGCCGGCCCGCATGCACCGGCTGACGGTGTCGGCGTTAGGCTCCGAAAATATAGTGGATATCGCCTTTTCCAGCTCCTCTGCCTCCAGCCCCTCCACATCGTAGCGGTTTATTATGCAAAGGTCGGTAAGCCGGGTTATAAGCAGGTTCTCCCGTATATCCTTAAGCAACGCCTTGGCTTCCACATCAAAGCCCGGACGCTTTTTAACAAAGATTCTCTCAACGCTCATGCCGTTTTCTCCGTTTCTCCGGTACGGACCCTTTCGCATTGCTCGGCCGGATAAGCAATGCCCATGCCCGAAAATCCGGGAATATTATCAGTTTTTCTGTATTATAGCATATATACGCTCATTAAAAAAATATAATCCTTCAATTTTTCAATATATTTATTGATTATTCGTGTTTAATGTTCGTGTTTTTTGTGCGGCGCGGACAATCCCGTTCACCGCCTGTCTTCCATGACGGCAGACCGCTTTCGGATAGCCCGTTATGCAATTCCTTCTTTATTATCCTGCAAAACGCACGCAAATATCAAATAAAATCCGCCCAATCCGCAAAAATCAGTTGACATTATGCAAAAATCGTTATATTATACCTGCAACAAACGGCAAGGAAGTCATTTGAGCTTTCCTGCCGTTTTTTATTTTCTGTATATTCAGGAGGGAAAGAAATGGACACAACAGCAATCGTAGATACATTCTGGGTGCTGCTTGCCGCAATACTCGTGTTCTTTATGAACCTCGGTTTCGCGGCGGTTGAGGCGGGCTTTGCCCGCTCTAAAAACACGGTAAATATTCTGTCCAAGAATTTTATCGTCTTTGCGGTATCGTCACTGGGCTTCCTGCTTCTGGGCTGGGGGCTCATGTTCGGCGGAGATAACCCCTTTATCGGCACAAGCCACCTGTTCATATTGGGCAATGCCGACAATTCCTTCTACGCCGATACGCTTACCCCAAATGTGCCGTTCTGGGGCAAGGTATTCTTTCAGCTGGTTTTCTGCGGCACGGCGGCTACCATAGTTTCCGGAGCAGTGGCGGAAAGAATCAAATACATCTCCTTCATAGTGTTTTCCTTTGTACTCACCCTTGTTATATACCCCATAGTAGGACACTGGATATGGGGCGGCGGCTGGCTGGCACAGCTGGGCTTTAAGGATTTCGCCGGTGATACCGCCGTACATTCCGTGGGCGGCTGGGCGGCGCTTTCCGGCGCGCTGCTGCTGGGGCCCCGTATCGGCAAGTACGGCAGGGACGGCAAGCCCCGCGCCATTCCGGGGCACAATATGTCCCTTGCGGTAATCGGCCTGTTCGTGCTGTGGCTGGGCTGGTTCGGCTTTAACCCCGGCTCCACCATGAGCTTCCAAAACCCGTCCGACGTTATGCACATACTCTTCACCACCAACGCCTCCGCCGTCGCGGCGGTGCTCACCTCCACAATAACCTCGTGGATAGTTATCGGTAAGCCCGATCTGGGCATGACTGTAAACGGCTGTCTGGCGGGTCTTGTGGGCATAACCGGCGGCTGCGCCTATGTCTCCGTTGAGGCCTCTCTCATCATCGGCGCCGTTGCCGGAATCATCGTGGTGCTCTTTGTACGTTTCTTTGACCGCATAGGCATCGATGACCCCGTGGGCGCAACCTCCGTGCATCTTGGCTGCGGTGTGTTCGGCACACTGTGCATAGGCCTCTTTGCAAAGGAAGGCGTCACCTCTCTCTCCACTCAAAACGGTCTCTTCTACGGCGGCGGCTTCCGTCTGCTGGGTGTGGAAGCCGTGGGCGTGCTGTCGGTGGGCGCATTTGTATTTGCCGCCTCCACCCTTGTATGGTTCATCATTAAGAAAACCATGGGCATGCGCGTGACCCCCGAGGAGGAGCGCCTCGGTCTTGATATCGGCGAGCACGGCAATGTCGCCTATCCCGACTTTGCTCCCGCCGCCGAGCTTACGGACGACACCGGCGCCGGCACCTCCGACAGGCCCGAAGAGGCTCCCGTCACGACGGGTGCCGCAGCCCCGGAAGCCGCAATACCCGTGGAATTCCACGGCCGGAAGGACCGCATAACCAAGGCCACCATCATCATGAATCCCTCCCGCTTTACTCCGCTTCAGGAGGCGCTTGAAAGCATCGGCATCACCGGCATGACGGTAACAAATGTGTTCGGCTTCGGCGTGCAGAAGGGGCATAAGGCGTACTTCCGCGGCGCTCCCATAGAAACACGGCTGCTGCCCAAGATAAAGCTGGATGTGGTAATTTCCAAGGTGCCTGCCGAGCTGCTTATCAACGCGGTAAGGGATACCCTTTATACCGGTAATATAGGCGACGGCAAGATATTCCTCTATGAGGTAAGCGATGTTGTGCGCGTGCGCACCGGCGAGCGCGGCTACGATGCCCTTCAGGAGGAAAATAGCGAAAAAGAATAAGCCCGTGCAGGCATGAGCGCCGGGCACGGCTCCTTATAAAAATCCGATAACGTCATAAACACACAGACTCCGTCAGCCGCTGCGCGGCAGGCGGAGTTTTTTTGCCCTCTTTTTTGCATTATGCCGCCGCCTTGCCGTTTGCCGCCAAGGCCTTTTTGGAGAAAAACGCGAATATTGCCGTTTAGATAAAGCAAATCCGCCTCAACCCGCTTGCACAAAATACATAAAGCATGCTAAAATACCGTATTGAATACAATATTGAATACCGTATTGTAAACATAATGCGGTAAAACCCTGATGTATCGGGCTTTTGCCCTTATTAAAAATAAAAACGGCGCAAAAACACCCGCCCGCAGGCAGCCGCATGATTGCGGCGCAAAAACAAAAAAGGAGAGCGATTCCGTGATAACCGAAGCGGCACCGAAAGACAGCCTTTACATATGCACCGTTTCCCCTGAGGATGCGCCTGCGCTGCTGGAAATATACGCTCCCTATGTTGAGCACACCGCCGTATCCTTTGAAATAACCGTGCCCTCGGAAGAGGAATTTGCCGGCAGAATAGCGCATACAATCAAACGCTATCCCTATATCGCCGCCGTAAAAAACGGCAGAATCATCGGCTACGCCTGCACCCATCCCTTTGTAGACAGAGAAGCATACCGGCATACGGCGGAAACCACCGTGTATGTCCGCAGGGGAGAAACCGGCTTGGGCGCGGGAAGGCTGCTGTACGAAAGCCTTGAGAAAATATCCCTGCTTCAGAATGTGCTGGATCTTTACGCCTGCATCGGCGTTCCCGTGCGCGATGACGAGCACCTCACCCATAACAGCGAGGAATTCCATAAGCATATGGGCTATGAACGGGCGGGCTTTTTCCCGGCATGCGGATATAAATTCGGCCGCTGGTACGATATGGTGTGGATGCGCAAAACGCTTGGTGCTCATACGGAAAATCCCGCGGAATTTGTGCCGTTTTGCAGTCTTTCAAAAAGTGCTCTTGCCGGATGCGGTATAATCACGGAGGAATAATTATGGCATTAAAAATGATTCAGGCGATGGACGCATATTATCCCCATGTGGACGGAGTGGTGAATGTAGTGGACAACTACGCGCGCACCTTTACGAAAATGGGGGACGACTGCACCGTCTATGTACCCGACTGCGGAAAGTATGACGATGCACTCCTCCCCTACCGCGTACTGCGCTGTAAGGCCATGGCAACCGGAAAGGAGCTGCACCTGCCGCGTCCCGAGCTTTCTCCGGGAGTGCGCAGACAGCTGCTGGAGAGCGGCGCGGACATTATTCATTCCCATACCCCCTTTATGATGGGCAGAAGCGCGTACAGGCTGGCAAAAAGGCTGGATATACCCTTTGTAACCACCTTTCATTCGAAGTATTACGACGATTTTTTGGCCTATACCGGCAGCGAGCGGGTTGCCCGCTTCGGGCTCAGGTATATTCTGGAGCTTTACAATAAGGCGGATGCCGTATGGGCAGTAAACAGCGCCACGGCACAAACCCTCAGGGATTACGGCTTCAGAGGCAATATAACCGTTATGGCCAACGGAATTCACGGCTCCTATCCCGAAGACCCGCAGCAGCTTATCCGGCGTGCGAACAGCGCCTATCCCCTTCCCTGCGAGGGCTTTGAAATAATATTTGTCGGTCAGCTCATCTGGCAGAAAAATCACCGCCTTGTTTTGGATACCGCAGCGCGGCTTAAAAAAAGAGGCATTGCTTTTTCCGTTACGGTGGCGGGCTGCGGGGATAACGGCGAGGAAATTAAAGCCTATGCCCGCTCTCTCGGGCTTGACGACCGTGTAAAATATCTGGGCCGGGTCACCGACCGCGAGCTGCTCTGCGGGCTGTATCTGCGCAGCAAGCTGTTCTTCTTCCCGTCGGTTTACGACAATGCCCCCATAACCCTTCAGGAGGCCTCCCTTAACCGCGTGCCCGCGCTTTTAATGCAGGGCAGCAACGCCTCTCAGGGTATTACCGACGGCGTAAACGGCTGGCTGTGCGATAACGACCCGGACAAAACGGCGGATAAAATAGCGCTCATCATGGCAAATGAGGAAAATCGCGTCCGCGTGGGTCTTGAAGCCTCCCGCACCGTGGTCAACAGGTGGGAGGATATAATGCCCGCCGTAAAAGAGGAGTATATCCGCCTTATAAAAAACAAAAAGTGCGGCAAATAACGCCCCCGGCACAGCCTTAACGCCGATAAGAACAGGAGTCGCAGCATGATAGCTCTGCTTTCGCGCATATTCATAAAAAATGCAAAGGATACCGAAAACCCCGAGGTGCGCCGCAAATACGGCGTGCTCTGCGGAGGCTTGGGTATATTTCTCAACGCCGTGCTCTGCGCCTGCAAGCTGGCCGCAGGCATTATTACCGGCTCCATCGCCGTAGTGGCCGATGCCTTCAACAACCTTTCCGATGCAGGCAGCTCCGTTATCACAATTGCGGGCTTCCGCATGGCGGGGCAGAAGCCGGACAGCGAGCACCCCTTCGGGCACGGGCGGGCGGAATACATTGCCGGGCTTGTGGTATCGTTTATCATCATGACGGTGGGGCTGGAGCTGCTTAAAAGCTCCGTTGAAAAAATCATCACCCCTCAGGCGGTAAGCTTCTCCCTTGCCGCCGTGCTTATAATGGCGGCGTCGGTAATGGTAAAAAGCTATATGTTTTTCTATAACAGGCGCATCGGCAAAAAAATAGACTCCGCCGCAATGCGCGCCGCCGCCTCCGACTCCCTTTCGGACTGCATAGCCACCCTGGCCGTGCTTTTATCCATGCTCATAAACCGCTTCTGCGGCTTCAACGCCGACGGCTGGTGCGGCATCGCGGTGGCGGCGTTCATATTCGTTTCGGGCTGCAAATCGGTAAAGGAAACCGTTTCCCCCCTGCTTGGGCAGCCCCCCGCGCCGGAATTCGTGCGCAAAATAAAGGATATTGTTCTGTCCTATCCCGATATCGAGGGCATGCACGACCTTATCGTGCACGATTACGGCCCCGGAAGATGCATGATAAGCGTGCACGCCGAGGTTCCGGCGGATAAAAGCATGCTGGATATGCACGACCTTATAGACCGCATCGAGCACCGGCTTGCCAAGGAAACCGGCGCAGTGGCCGTAATACACATGGACCCGGTAGTGCGCGACGAAAGCACGAACCGTCTGCGGGATATCGCCGCCCAAGCCGCCAAAGAGGTGGACGAGCGCATAACCATACACGATTTTCGCGCGGTAAAGGGCAACACCCACACAAATCTTATTTTTGACGCCGTCGTGCCCTTTGATATGGACCCCGCAAGCGTTAAAAAACAGATAGCCTCCCTTATCCACAGCCGGGACGAAAGCCTTTATGCGGTGGTGGAAACCGATTGCGTTTATTCTCCGGAGCATTAGCCCCGGGTATAAAATAAATACCGGCGGCGGTATGCCGCAGAAAGCGGACAGTTCGAAGCCCTCCTGTCCGGGCCTTTAAGGCCGATAAACAAAACCAGGATGAAAAAGAATAATACAGCACTCAGAAACAACATGCGCTTTATCACGGTTTCCGCCGTGATAGCGGCGATTTATGCAGCCCTTACGCTGCTGCTTCAGCCCGTAGCCTACTTCGGCGCGGCGCAATGCCGCCTCTCCGAGGGGCTTACCCTTCTGGCGTTTCTTATGCCGGAGGCAATACCCGGCCTTGCCGTGGGCTGCCTTGCGGCAAACATACTCGGGGGAGGCGCGCTGCCGGATATAATCCTTGGCACCCTTGCCACCCTTGCCGCAGCCGCCTGCTCCGCACGGGTAAAAAACATGTGGGTATCCGGCATATTCCCTGTGCTGTTTAACACCGTACTCGTATCCCCCGTTATAGTCTATTGCTATATGGGCGGCGGAGCCTTAAGCGTCTACCTCATCAATGCCGGGCTGTTTGCCCTGTGCGAGGCGGCCAGCGTGTACGCAGTGGGCGTGCCCCTCGTGCTGCTGCTTTGCCGCTCCGGCGCCCTGAAACGCGCGCTGCATATAAACATCACCGTCAAAAGAGGCAGAAAACAGCCGAACAATCTTCCGTCCGGCACAAATGCGTTAAAAGCGGAAGAGCGGGAAACGCCCTCCTCCCCGTCGGACGGCTCTTTTGACAGCAAAGGAGAATAACCGTGAAAAACATTCTGCAAAATAAAAACACCCCCTATGTGCTGGGGCTTATATGCGCCGTGGCCTTTTTTGCGGCGCATATATATTTCAACATCGCCGTTCCGAAGGTGAATCTCTGGAGCTATGAAGCGCTGTGCGAAATCGGCTTTCTGCTTATGCTGCTTTCCCTTGTGCCTTTTATGTGCGAGCGCATACTCAGGGCAAACGGACAGCGCCGGGGCGCAGGCTTTACCGTGCTGCTCATCGCGCAGTGTCTGCTTGCCGGCCTTGCCTTTGTATGCTTTGTTCTTTCCGCCGTGCTTACCGTCACCGAACGCGGAACCCAAAGCCTCAACATTATAATGCTCATCGGTCTTATTGCCGCCGCGCTGATGTCCCTTATGCTGCTGCTGCTGCGCCTATGCGTGCTTACCTCGTGCAAAGGAGCGGTAACAGCCGTCGGATGGGTGCTGCTCGGCTCCGCAGCGGCTGCGGGTGCGCTGCTCCACCTTACTCTTTTGCTTGATCTTATAAAGGAAATAGCCGCAAATGCAGGGCAAGGCATCGGCATACTGCTTTTCTGGTACGGCTTTGTTAATTTTGTATATATCATGTGCCTGTTCCTTGCAGACGGCGCATGCATATATTTTGCCGTTCACACCGTCCGCCGTCTGGAAAACGAGCCCTCCCCCCTTATGTATCTGTAAATATGAATTCCGCAGTATGCGCAGCCGCCGGCCTTACGGCGGCAATAAAAAGGTGATATGAGCAATATCGGATACAAAAAAGCAAAACCCAAAACAAAGCGCCGCGTAATCATTGCAGCGCTGTCCGTTGCGCTTGTGCTGCTCCTGCTCCTTGCGGGGCTGTGGCGCATAAGCGGCTATAAACGCTTTTTTCAGGCCAGCGTGGAAAAATGGAGCCGCTATTATTCCGTGGACGAATACCTTATTTACGGCATGATATACGCCGAAAGCGGCGGCAGAGAGCAGGCTCAAAGCAGCGCGGGCGCGGTGGGGCTTATGCAGCTTATGCCGCAGACGGCAAAATGGCTCGCTTGGCGCGAGGGCATTGAGTACAGCGAGGAAATGCTGCTTCAGGGCGATTACAGCATTCGTCTGGGCTGCGCATATGCGGCGTTTCTTTTTGAAAGGTATGATAATTACGATTGCGTCATTGCCGCCTATAACGCCGGCCACGGCGCCGTGGATAAATGGCTGAAGGACCCGGAATTTTCCCGCGACGGCAAAACCCTGTACCGCGTGCCCTATGCCGAAACCGAAAAACACATCGTGCGCGTCAACCGCGCCCGCAGCATCTATTTTGCCCTTTATCCTCCCGCAAGATAATTGCTGCGCCGAACAATGCAAAAAATCCTGCGGCACAAGGCCCACACGGCTGCAAAATACAGGCATTTCTTCAGAAAAACGGCGCTAATGCGCCCCTAAACGCTCCGTTTGCCCCACAGTGCGGAATAAAAACGCTTGACAAAAGCCGCCGCAAAGATACAATAAATATAAATTATCCGAAACCGGCACCGGCCGCATTGCCCCTTTACAGGCAGCCCTGCCGCAAAGGGCGGAGCGCGGATCCGTCTCCGATTTTGGATACCGATACGAAATAAATAAAAGAAAAAAGAGGTATTGCTATGTCCGGAATCAATCTTAAAGACAAGGTCGCCGTAATCACCGGCGCCAGCCAGGGTCTGGGCGAGGCGCTTGCCATGCGCCTTTCCGATGAGGGCTGCAAGGTCGTTGTGGCGGATATGAACTATGAAGGCGCACAGGCCGTTGCCGCAAAGCTCAAGGACGCCATCGCAGTGGCTGTCAATGTAACCAAAATCGAGGATTGCGAAAAAATGGCGGCCGCCGCCGTTGAAAAGTACGGCAAAATCGACATTCTCGTCTCCAATGCCGGCATAGTCAAATCCGGCGATATCCGCCAGTTCCCCGCCAGCAGCTTTGCACTTGTAGTGGATGTAAACCTCAACGGCTATTTCAACACCGTAAAGGCGGTTGCCCCCTATATGCTGGAGCGCAAGCAGGGCGTCATCATCCAGATAAACAGCAAATCCGGCAAAAAGGGCTCCTATAAAAACTGCGCCTATGCCGCAAGCAAGTTCGGCGGCATCGGCCTTACCCAGTCCCTCGCTCTGGAATTTGCCGATCAGGGCATCCGCGTAAACAGCATCTGCCCCGGCAACATGCTCTCCTCTCCCCTCTGGGTAAACAGCCTTTTCAAGCAGTATGCCGCCAATCAGAACACCACCGAGGAGGCCATCCGCGAAAAGTATATCAATCAGGTACCCATGAAGAGAGGCTGCGAATATGAAGACATCGCCAATGTCATGGTCTTCCTTGCAAGCGATATGTCCTCCTACATGACCGGTCAGGCCATCAATGTCACCGGCGGACAGGAAATGAAATAAGCCTTATCTCGGCTTTATAACGGTACCGGCTTTACAAAAAGCCGGTATTTTTTTATACCGGCGCATACGCCGGCAGCCTCCTTCTTTTCTTTACCGCCCCTCTTTCCGCCGCCCTGCGGATACCCTCCTCTTCCTTTATAGCATTTCCGCACTTCAAGCCGCCTTATAAATTTTCGCCGGAAAAATATGTTTTATCAGAAAATTTCAATTTTCACCCCGGTTTTCGTCAAAAATAAACATAAAAATGCGAATTTTTTTCAATTAGGGTATTTACTACGAGGGTACGGCTGTGTTATAATCATACAATAACAATACATTTTAAGCCCGTACGGTAATTCCGGGTGCCTCCCCGCAAACAGCCGTCGGGCGATTGAAAACCGATCAGGAGGAGATAAAATGGCTTTATCCAAAGAGCAGAAAGAGCTTCGCTTGGCCGAGCTTCGAAGCTTTATCCAGCTGCACAAAGACGACAAGGGTCCGCTTATGCCCATTATGCAGAAGGCGCAGGAGCTTTTCGGCTATCTTTCCCTTGAAACCCAAACGGTAATTGCAGAGGGTCTTGGCATCCCGGTAAGCGAGGTCTACGGCGTGGCCACCTTCTACGCCCAGTTTTCCCTTGAGCCCAAGGGTCAGTATGTCATCGGCGTATGCACCGGCACCGCCTGCTATGTAAAGGGCGCCGCTGCCGTGCTTGAAGAGGTGGAAAAGCAGCTCGGCGTCACCAAGGGGCGCACCAGCAAGGACGGAGTCTTCACCATTCAGGATACCCGCTGCCTTGGCTGCTGCGGTCTTGCTCCCGTAATGGTAATAAACGACGATGTCTACGGCCGTCTTGTGCCGGCGGATGTCCCCGGCATTTTGGAAAAATACAAAAGCGAAGGCTGAGCCTCGGCAAACGGACAACGGTATGGATGAAATAGCGCTTCATGTGCTTGATATAATACAAAACAGCGTCAGGGCCGGAGCCCGCTGCATACAGGTGCGCTTTGAACGGCAGGGGCATATGCTCCGCATCACAATATCCGATGACGGCTGCGGCATGTCAGAGGAAACCGCCGCCAAAGCGTGCAGTCCCTTTTCAACCAGCCGCACCACGCGGAAAGTGGGTCTGGGCTTGCCGCTGCTTATGGCCTCTGCACAGGGCTGCGGCGGAAGCTTCGGCATTAAATCGCAGCCGGGCAAGGGCACCGTCGTAGAGGCAGTGTTTGATACCCAAAATATCGATTGCCCCCCCGTGGGCGATATAAACGGCACCATGCTGTCCCAGTTTGTGTGCCACCCGGAAATCGATTTTATCTACACCTTTTCAAACGAGCGCGGCAGCATGCGCACGGACACCAAGGAGATTAAAAGCGTTCTTGACGGCGTACCGCTTGATACTCCCGAGGTCGTGGAATGGATGCGCTCCGGTCTTGCCAAGGAATTTGAAGCCCTCGGCGAAAAGGAATACTGATAAAGCCCGCTTAAAAAAAGCACCGGTCCGAAGCCGCAGCATGCCCAGCAAAGCCCGCCGAGCACGGGCATTTATCCGCAGAAGGAACCAAAAAACAAAACAGAACGGAGAAACTGATATGAAAAGCATCAAAGAGCTGGAAGAAATCAGACAGCGTACCCTAAACAACATAAATATGCGCAAGGACAGCGACAGTACCCGTATAGTAGTGGGTATGGCTACTTGCGGCATCGCCGCCGGCGCTCGCCCCGTACTGCTTAAATTCATGGAGGAAATATCGCAGCGCGGTCTTTCCGGCGTTACCGTTTCCCAAACAGGCTGCATAGGCGTCTGCCGCCTTGAGCCCATTGTGGAAATATATGCGCCGAACAGCGAAAAGGTCACCTATGTCAAGGTCACGCCGGACAAAGCAAGCAGAATAATCACCGAGCATATCGTCAACGGCAAGGTGGTGGAGGAATATACCATCGGCTGGCACGAGGCCAATGAGAACAAATAACGGGAGGAATCAATACAATGTATCGAGCACATGTACTTGTCTGCGGCGGAACCGGCTGCACTTCTTCAAATTCGCTTAAGATTATAGAGCGTTTTGAGCAGCTTGTCGCCCAGAACGGTCTGTCACAGGAGGTCAAGGTCGTCCGCACCGGCTGCTTCGGTCTGTGCGAGCGGGGCCCGATAGTCATCGTGTACCCCGAGGGCGCGTTCTATTCCCGCATCAAGCCCGAGGATGTGGACAGGATAGTGCAGGAGCACCTGTTAAAGGGACGCATAGTAAAGGAGCTCATCTATCACGATAAAAAAGACGGGCAGGTACACGAAACCTCCCTTTCCAATATCGGCTTTTATAAAAAGCAGCACCGCGTGGCTTTGCGCAACTGCGGCGTTATCGACCCGGAAAACATCGATGAATACATAGCCTTCGACGGTTATAAGGCCCTTGCCAAGGTGCTTACCGAAATGACCCGCGAGGAGGTCATAGACACCGTCAAGCGCAGCGGGCTTCGCGGCCGCGGCGGCGCGGGCTTCAGCACCGGCACAAAATGGGAGTTCGCCTACCGTTCCCAGTCGGATAAAAAATATGTCGCCTGCAACGGCGACGAGGGCGACCCCGGCGCCTTTATGGACCGCAGCATACTGGAGGGCGACCCGCACGCCGTGCTTGAGGCAATGGCCATAGCCGGCTATGCCATAGGCAGCGACCAGGGCTATATTTATGTCCGCGCGGAATACCCCATCGCGGTAAAACGCCTCCAGATAGCCATAGATCAGGCCAAGGCCTACGGTCTTTTGGGCAAAAACATCTTCGGCACCGATTTCAGCTTCGATATCGAAATACGCCTGGGCGCAGGCGCCTTTGTGTGCGGCGAGGAAACCGCTCTGCTCACAAGCATCGAGGGCAAACGCGGCGAGCCCCGTCCCCGTCCGCCGTTCCCGGCAGTAAAGGGCGTTTTCGGCAAGCCCACAATGCTCAACAATGTTGAAACCTATGCCAATATTCCGCAGATAATTCTTAACGGCGCCGAATGGTTCTCCTCCATGGGCACCGAGAAATCCAAGGGCACCAAGGTGTTCGCGCTGGGCGGAAAAATAGTCAACACCGGCCTTGTGGAGGTGCCCATGGGCACCACCGTGCGTGAGATCGTATACGACATCGGCGGCGGCATCCCCGGCGGCAAAAAATTCAAGGCCGCGCAAACCGGCGGTCCCTCCGGCGGCTGCATCCCCGCAAGTCATCTGGATACCCCCGTTGATTACGATTCTCTCATCGCCATCGGCTCCATGATGGGCTCCGGCGGACTCATAGTCATGGACGAGGACAACTGCATGGTGGATATTGCCAAATTCTTCCTCGAGTTCACCGTGGACGAGTCCTGCGGCAAATGCACTCCCTGCCGCGTAGGCACCCGCCGCATGCTGGAGATACTGGAGCGCATCACCGACGGCCGCGGCGAGGACGGCGATATTGAAAAGCTGGAGGAGCTTGCAAACACCATAAAGGCCACCGCTCTTTGCGGTCTTGGCCAGACGGCTCCCAACCCTGTGCTTTCCACCCTCCGCTATTTCCGCGATGAATACGAGGCTCACATCTATGAAAAGCGCTGCCCTGCCGGCCATTGCAAAAAGCTTGCCCGCATAGTGATAGATCCCGAAAAGTGCCGCGGCTGCTCGCTTTGTGCCAAAAACTGCCCCGTGAGTGCCATAAGCGGACAGATCAAATCGCCCTACACGATAGATCAGTCCAAGTGCATCAAATGCGGCGCCTGCATTGATAAATGCCGCTTCGGCGCTATCCAGAAGAAGTGACCGACAAGGAGGATATTATAATGAATACGGTAAATCTGACCATAGACGGCGTCAAGGTTCAGGTTCCGGCCGGTTCCACCGTGCTGGAGGCTGCCCGGAAGGCCAATATAAACATTCCCACACTGTGCTATCTTAAAGACATAAACCAAATAGGCGCCTGCCGGATGTGCCTTGTGGAGATCAAAAACGCCCGCGCGCTGGCGGCTGCCTGCGTTATGCCCGCAGCCGAGGGTATGGAGGTAAAAACCAATACCCCCAAAATACGCGCCGCACGCAAGCTCAACCTTGAGCTGCTGCTGAGCAACCATAACCGCGAGTGCACCTCCTGCATACGCAGCGGCAGCTGCGAGCTTCAGGCCATGTGCAACGAAATGGGTGTCACCGCCGGACGGTTTGACGGCGCCAAAACCCCCAGCACCGTGGACGACATAAGCCCCTCCATAGTGCGCGACAATTCCAAATGCATACTGTGCCGCCGCTGTGTCGCGGTGTGCAACAATGTGCAGAAGGTGGGTGCCATCGGCGTTATGAACCGCGGATTTGCAACCTCCGTGGGCTGCGTATTCGGCAAAAGCCTGAGCGATTCCGTCTGCATAAACTGCGGACAGTGCATTACGGCCTGCCCCACCGGCGCACTGCACGAAAAGGAAAGCATAAACGAGGTATGGAATGCGCTGGCCGATCCCGAAAAATATGTGGTGGTGCAGCCCGCTCCCGCCGTACGCGTAGGTATAGGCGAGGAATTCGGTCTGCCCGTGGGCACCGTCTGCACCGGCAAGCTGGCAGCGGCTCTGCGCCGGCTCGGCTTTGACAAGGTGTTTGACACCGATTTTGCCGCCGACCTCACCATAATGGAGGAGGGCACCGAGCTGCTTGAGCGCATGAAAAACGGCGGCGCGCTGCCCATGATAACCTCCTGCTCGCCGGGCTGGATTAAGTTCTGCGAAACCTTCTACCCCGAATTCATCCCCAATCTCTCCAGCTGCAAGTCGCCTCACGAAATGCTGGGAGCGGTTATAAAAAGCTATTACGCCCAGAAAAACGGCATAGACCCCGAAAAGATATTCGTGGTATCCGTTATGCCCTGCACCGCCAAAAAGTTCGAGGCAAAGCGCCCGGAGCTTGGGCATGACGGCATGGCGGATGTTGACGCCGTCCTTACGGTGCGCGAGCTTGCAAGAATGCTCAAGACTGCCGGCGTGGATTTTGTAAACCTGCCCGATGAGGATTTTGACGACATTCTGGGTCAGTCCACGGGCGCCGGGGTTATATTCGGCGCAACCGGCGGCGTTATGGAGGCCGCGCTGCGCACTGTTTACGAAATAGTAACCGGCAAAGAGCCGGAAAGCCTTGATTTCAGGGCCTGCCGCGGCACCGAGGGCGTTAAGGAGGCCGAGCTTGAAATGAACGGAAGCACGGTGCGCGTCGCCATTGCAAACGGTACCGGCAATGCGGCAAAGCTGCTGGATATGGTCAAAAACGGCGAAGCCCACTACGATTTCATCGAGGTCATGGGGTGTCCGGGCGGCTGCGTGACGGGCGGAGGCCAGCCCATTATAAATGCGACAAAGCTGAGCTATATTGACCCCAAGGCGCTGCGCGCCGAGGGTCTTTACCGCGAGGATGCCGGCAAGAAGCTGCGCAAGAGCCACGAAAACCCCGGTGTAAGGCGGGTTTACGAGGAATACTTCGAGCAGCCCGGAAGCCACCGCGCACATGAGCTGCTGCATACTCACTATACCAAGCGCAATAAATTTTAAGCAAAAATGCGTTAAAAACGGTATAAAAACGCGTTAAAAACGCTTAAAAACATGCAAAAAAACGCGTAAAAAACGCATCAAAAAATTAACGGGGCTTTGGGCTATTGCCCGAAGGAATGTCAGCTGCATACCCCGTCATCCGGCGCACAAAGGTGCGCCGGTTTTTTATTTGTGCCCCTGTATAAAAAAACGGGCGGCCGCCCGATACATTTTTTGTAAAAAGCGATCGCCTGTTTGTGCCGCCCTTGCCGGGCGTTTTTTTGAAATTTTTTCTGTTCTGAAATTATTTTATCAGCTCTTTGCGGATGCGGTCGGTTTCCCGATAGGCTTCAAGTATGTCGGCGTAGTCCCGTATCTTTTCCTTGTTCCATGTGTTTTCCGCAAGCATGGGGGCGCGCTGCGACACAAGCTCGCGTTCCTCCGAAAGCCCGTCCTCAAGGTTTGGGTACTTCTCCATTATTACATCGCCCCATGCAAGCAGCTGGCCGCCGATTATCTGCGGGCTGTCCTGAACCGTCAGCTTTTTATCGTGATAGGGGGAGGCGGGGTGCATGGCTCCCCAGGTGCGCGTATTCCAGTTGAAGGCCTCCTCCTGCGTCCAGTATGCCACGGGAGTAACAATATACATGGGTATCCATGAGCTGTTGACGATATTGAAGCCCGCCTCCAAAAGAGAGGGCGTGGTCTGATAGAGGTTCTCCCAGCTCATGAGCTGCAATTCTCTTGTGACATAATCGTTTACATCGGCGGAAAAGCCCTCCCACGCCATGGGGATGCGTCCCTTGGAAATAACCGTTTCCGCCATTTTCTCCACGAAATCGGCAAGCAGGCGCTCGGCAAGCAGGCGCTTATCCTCCATGTCAAAGTCTATCCCCTGCGAAAGGGCATAATCGCGGCAGGCAGGGTCCTCCGTCCACTTTGCTATTGCCGCCTCGTCGCCGCCGATATGGATGCGTTCCGACTGCGGGAACATATCGCAAAGCTCGCAAAAGAGCTGCTGCATTGCCGTTGTGGCCTGCTCGGTACGGGTGATGATGCCGTCTTTTCCGAAAATATCGCCGTATTCCTGACAGAATGCGCGGCAGTGACCGGGAACATCTATTTCCGGCATGATATGAACGCCGCGCGAAGCGGCATAACGGTTGAGAGCGTCTATTTCCGCAAAGGTATAGTGCCGTCCCGGAGTGGAAAGTTTGGGGAACAGACGGCTGGGGAGCGTATAGCTTTGATCGTCCGTAAAGTGCAGCTGAAGCACCGGGATTTTATACAGCATGCACAGATCCACATAGGAAAGCAGATAGGAAAAGGGATGAAAATCACGGGCAAGATCAATCATGACGCTGCGGAAGGCGCAGTCGGGGGCATCCTCTATGCGCACGGCGGGCAGGCAAAGGGTGCCGTTTTGAACAAAAAGCAGCTGCAGCAGCGTCGCCATGCCGTTGCGTGCGCCGTCCTTGGTCCATGCACGGATCTCCGCGCAGCCGTTTTCGGCATAGAGCGCATACGCCTCTCCCTTAAAGGCGCTGTCCGCCGTGAAGCGGATGGCGCCGGAGTATTCTTCACTTAATGTAATGCCGAAAAGGCGCCTTACATAATCGGTAAGAGAATCGTGCAGAAGCATAAAATCTCCGCTTACGGTGGTGGCAAGGGAAACGGTGCCGCTGCCCCGAACCACGGTTTTGGGCTGCGGAATAAGATGAAGGGGAGAATTCATAGAATATTCCTTTCGCTTTTATTCCTTCGCAGGTGCGAAGGAACAGGCATATTTTTAATATTTATAAGTATAGCATACAGCAGCGGAGCTTTCAAGACACACAGAGAGCTTTTTTACGGTGTGCATATAAAATGCGCCGCAAAGGGACGCAAAAAAGAAGGCACCGCCGTTGTTTGCGGTGCGCCCTGCGTTTTGTGACGAATTTTCTATTTGCCGGTAGAGCCGAAGCCGCCCTCGCCGCGCTGCGTTTGCGAAAGCTCCTCAGAAGGGATAAAGCTTGCGGGAATGAAGGGCAGAATTACAAGCTGGGCTATACGCTCGCCGTTTTTTATCTCCTGCGCGGTATCCGAATCGTTATGCAGCGCAACTATATATTCCCCGCGGTAATCGCTGTCGCACACTCCCACGCAATTTGCGGGACGCAGACCCTGCTTTGCCGCCATGCCGCTGCGGGCAAAAACCGCGCCGAAGCAGCCCTCCGGCAGCTCAAAGGCCAGCCCGGTGCCCACCTTAAGCGTGGAATGGGGCGGCAGAATCACATTTTCCTCAAGGCAGGCGCACAGATCGTAGCCTGCGGCGTATTCGGAGCCGCGCACGGGCAGAACCGCATTTCCCTTAAGCCTTTTGACCCTTACGCTTATGCCGGCAAAGCCGTTTTTATCGCATTTTACACTGTTCATATCATAATTCCTTACATAAAAAATTAAGGTGTTTCCTCCGGTACGGCAGCGCCGGCTTCGGTAACGCCTTAATTATAGCACAGCAATGCGCAAATTGTATATTCAATCCTGCGTTATATTGCTTTTTTATGAATACGCGGCGGTATATTCCGCCATGCACGGCGCAATGCCTCGGCAAAAGCCGTTATACGGGATTGTCCGTCCACGGCACGGGCTTGCCCGCCTGAAGGGTTTTTTTCATATCCAGCAGGCGTTGGTTTGAGGAGCCGCGAAAGCGCAGAGTTATATCCTTCAGCTCCTCCACAAAGCGGCCGTCCACCAATACATCAATTAAAGACAGCAGCTCCTGCGTTTTCTCGCAGTGCGGGTGGGCTTCGGGGTCAATAAGCTGCTCAAAGGTGAAGCCGCTGAAGGCCCATATGCTTTTATCGGGGAATTCCCTGCGCACTCTTTTTACAAACGGCAGCAGCGCCCGCTGGTTCTGCGGCTCAAAGGGCTCGCCGCCAAGCAATGTAAGCCCGCTTATATAGTCGGGCGCCAGCATTTCCAGCACCTGCTGCTGTGTCTGCTCGGTAAAGGGATGACCGAAGTTAAAATCCCATGTCTGCTTCTGAAAGCAGCCGGGGCAATGATTGGTGCAGCCGGAGACAAACAGCGTTACCCGCACTCCCGGTCCGTTTGCAATATCGCAGTTTTTTATCTCGCCGTAATTCATTACAGATGCAGCACACGCTCCTTAATCTCCTGAGTGCGGCCCTGATTCCAGAACTGGGAGCCGATATAGCCGCAGGTGCGGCGGGCGACATTCATCCTGCTCTGATCGGTATTGCCGCACTTGGGGCAGCGCCAGATGTACTTGCCGTCCTTCTCCACTATTTCTATCTCGCCGTCAAAGCCGCATTCCTGGCAATAGTCGCTTTTGGTGTTAAGCTCGGCGTACATGATATTATCATATATAAAGCGTATAACGGACAGCACCGCATCCAGATTGTTCTGCATGTTGGGCACCTCCACATAGCTTATGGCGCCGCCCGTTGAAAGGTGCTGGAACTGGGACTCAAAGCGCAGCTTCTCGAAGGCGTCTATCTTTTCCGTTACATGCACATGATAGCTGTTTGTAATATACCCCTTGTCGGTGACACCGGGAATTATGCCGAAGCGGCGCTGGAGGCACTTGGCAAACTTGTAGGTGGTGGATTCCAGCGGCGTGCCGTAGATGGAAAAGCCGATATTGGTTTCCTGCGTCCACTGCTTGCAGGCATCGTTCATCCTCTGCATGACCGAAAGCGCAAAGGGGGTGGCGCTGGGATCGGTGTGGGATTTGCCCGTCATGAACTTCACGCACTCGTAAAGCCCGGCATAGCCCAAGGATATTGAGGAATATCCGCCGTAGAGCAGCTTGTCTATGGGTTCGCCCTTTTTAAGGCGCGCGCAGGCGCCGTACTGCCACAGGATGGGGGCTGCATCGGAAAGCGTGCCCTTAAGGCGGTTATGCCTGCACATAAGCGCACGGAAGCAAAGCTCCAGCCGTTCGTCGAATATTTTCCAGAACTTTTCGATGTTTCCGCCGGAGGACAGCGCGATATCGGGCAGGTTCAGGGTTACAACGCCCTGATTGAAGCGGCCGTAGAATTTATAATTGCCGTTTTCGTCCTTCCACGGAGCCAGTGCCGAACGGCAGCCCATGACGGGGAAGCAGTTGCCTTCCTTGAGCTCCTTCATTTTCTTTTCGGAAATATAGTCCGGCACCAGCCGCTTTGCGCTGCATTTTGCCGCCAGACGGGTAAGATACCAGAACTCGGAATCGTCGTGAATGTTATCCTCCTCCAAAACATATATAAGCTTGGGGAAGGCGGGAGTTATCCATACGCCCTCTTCGTTCTTAACGCCGCGGTAGCGCTGGAGCAGTATCTCCTCGATTATCATGGCAAGGTCCAGCTTCTCCCTGCGGCTTTTGGCCTCGTTGAGGTACATAAACACCGTTACAAAGGGGGCCTGACCGTTGGTGGTGAGCAGCGTGACCACCTGATACTGTATGGTCTGCACGCCCTTTTGTATTTCGGCGCGCAGCCGTTTTTCCGTTATGGCATCAATTTTTTCTTCGCTTGCGGGGCAGCCTAACTCCGCTATTTCCGCCACCACCTCGCGGCGTATCTTTTCCCGGCTTACCTGTACAAAGGGCGCAAGGTGCGCAAGGGAAATGCTCTGTCCGCCGTACTGATTGGAGGCCACCTGAGCGATTATCTGCGTAGCGATATTGCAGGCCGTGGAAAAGCTGTGCGGCTTTTCTATCATGGTGCCGGATATTACGGTGCCGTTATTGAGCATATCCTCAAGGTTTACAAGGTCGCAGTTGTGCATATGCTGGGCAAAATAATCCGCATCGTGAAAATGGATTATACCCTCCTCGTGAGCCTGCACTATTTCCTGAGGCAGCAGAATGCGGTTTGTGATATCCTTGCTGACCTCGCCCGCCATATAATCGCGCTGCACGCTGTTTACGGTGGGGTTTTTATTGGAGTTTTCCTGCTTTACCTCTTCGTTGTTGCATTCGATAAGGCTTAAGATCTTATCGTCGGTGGTGTTGCTTTTGCGCACAAGGCTGCGTGTATAGCGATAGGTTATGTACTGCTTTGCCACCTCAAAGGCGCCGTGAGCCATGATCTGCTTTTCCACAAGGTCCTGTATTTCCTCCACGCTCATGGCGCGGTTTACCTTCTGGCAGGCAAGCTCCACCGACTGCGCAATGCGCTGTATCTGCATGGGCGTCATGCGCTCGTTCTCCGGAACCACATCATTGGCCTTGGTTACCGCCACAATGATCTTGGTTATGTCAAAATCGACCTCTGAACCGTTTCTTTTTATGATCTTCATATACAATCCCCTCTGCGCCGCATATGCGCGCATAATTTTATCCTTTGTTTTTCTATGCCTGCTTTTTATCCCGCCGCCTGTTTATTGCGCCGTGCGTATGCCCATCCGAAAAAACGCAACCGTTTATCGAGTTTGCTCTTGCTAACCATCCGTATTTTACGGCAAACCCGCACCAAGGTCTTTATGTTTGTACGCCTTTTTGTTTTCTTATGCCTTTTTTATCCTCTTTGAGAATAAATTTGTTTTCAAAAACAACAAGCAGTTGTTGTGTCGATGAATATCATACACCATATATAGATAAAATGCAAGAGATAAATGAATGATAAAGCAAACAATTTTGTCGGAATTTCTGCGTCGGTTATATAAAAAAAGTATAAGAAAAAGCCTTCTGGCCAAAGAAAAAGGGCATAAAAAAGCGCCCGCACAAAAGCGGACGCTTTTTTGAAAAAATTCGTATTGGTTTTTGACCTTCAGGCTTACAGCATGGACTCGTAAAGCTTCTTGATGTCGGCAACGCTGGTATCCTTGGGGTTGCCTCCGGTGCAGACATCCTTGAAGGCGGACTCGCTAAGGAAGTCCAAATCCTCTCTCTTTACGCCCACCTCGGTAAGGGTCTTGGGGATATTTACATCGGCAGCCAGCTTACGCACAGCGTCCACGGCGGCCTTGCGGTACTCGGCGGGGGTCATGCTTTCGGTGCCCTCTACGCCCATAGCCTTGGCGATGTCTCTGTACTTCTCGCCGGTGGCATCGGCATTGTATTCCATAACGGTGGGCAGGATGATAGCGTTTGCCACGCCGTGGGGGGTGTCATAAACAGCGCCCAGCGGATGAGCCATGGAGTGAACGATGCCCAAGCCTACATTGGAGAAGCCCATACCGGCAACATACTGGCCAAGAGCCATGCCCTCTCTGCCCTCCGGCTCGCCGGCAACGGCGCTGCGCAGGGATCTGGAGATGATCTCGATAGCCTTGAGCTCCACCATGTCGCTCATTTCCCATGCGCCCTTGGTGATATAGCCCTCAATGGCGTGGGTAAGAGCATCCATACCGGTTGCGGCGGTAAGACCCTTGGGCATGGAGGACATCATGTCGGCATCGATAACGGCCACAACGGGGATATCGTGGGGGTCAACGCAAACGAACTTACGCTTATTCTCAACATCGGTTACAACATAGTTGATGGTAACCTCGGCAGCGGTACCGGCCGTGGTGGGCACTGCGATGATATCAACGCACTTTTTCTTGGTTTTTACAGCGCCCTCAAGAGAACGGACATCGCCGTGCTCGGGGTTGTTGATGATGATGCCGATGCCCTTTGCGGTATCCATGGAGCTGCCGCCGCCGATGGCGATAAGGCAGTCTGCGCCGGCCTTCTTGTAGGTTTCAACACCGGTCTGGATGTTTTCGATGGTGGGGTTGGGCTTAACCTCGTCATATACCTCATAAGCGATGCCGGCATCGTCCAGCACCTTGAGCACCTTGGTGGCTACATTGAACTTCATAAGGCTCTTATCGGTTACTACCAGCACCTTCTTGAAGCCTCTGTTTTTCACCTCATCGGGGATAACGCTGATTGCGCCTGCTCCAAAATAAGAGGTCTCATTAAGAATGAATCTGTTTACCATAATGTTCCTTTCCGAAGCACCCGAACGGGCCGCTTCCGCTGAATAAATTTGCGCGCAGCTGCTCGCGCTTTTTATATCGATAATATTGTACCCTTTTTATTGAATCCTGTCCACCGAAAAGTGAAATATTGCATATTGTTTTGCGGTAAATTCTTATTTTCTTAATAATTCGGGCCGTGTCTGCGGACGGGAGGCGGTTTGCCGGTATGCGCCGCGTTATGCCGCCTCGGTATTAATCCGGCGGCATGGATAGTGTGAAAAGCGTCACAAAACTGACGCAAAAATGGCAGTTTTAACCGACTGAAATGTGTTATAATATATACAGCAAATAAAAGGCAATCACCTTCTGACTAAAAAGTAAAAAATTTTAAAGGAGTTTTTAATGTATTTTAACGATAGGATGTTTAATCCGCAATATGTTAACCAAGATTATTATTTGCAATTACAGCAGCAACGGTATTATGAAGCTACGCAGAATTTGGAAGTTCAAAAGGCAGTAAAGGCCATGCGCGACTTATGCGAATCAATAAAGAAGCTGGATGAACCACATCAAAAACAAGCGTTTTATTACTGCGATTGGTTTGCAATTAGATTCTGCAAAGCAGCATCAAGAAGTTTTGGCAATACCGTTTTGGCATTATCTGCGCTCCATAGATACGACGGTATTCCATTTATAGTTTGCTTAGTAACACCGACACGCAACTATTTGATGTTGGCAAACACCACGTTCCTTAGGAAGATTAGTCATTCTTCACAGGAGTTGCGCCGAGATAACATCAAGGGCAGTTTCAACGGAAGTGACATCATGCGGGAGTTTGAAGGCATTGAAAATATTCCTGAAAACTTTGAGTTTCTGTATAATTCTCACGAAAACTATACCTTTGAAGAAAATCTTGACCGTTTGGTAGAAGCAACAAATAATATTGCTCCCACCGGAAAAAGATTTGTGCCTACTGAATTACAGGTTGAATGCATCAGAGAATCCGTTGACCGAGCAATTTCATTTTTGAATTCCGTAGAATACGGGGTTTTGAACGATGACTTAAATGACCGTGTTCGCGCAGTAGAATCAGAAATCGCAATCGCAGCTTTTATTGACAACGTTAATTTGCGGGGAAGAATCATCGAATACTTGATTACTGCTGAAGATGATCTGAAAGCAACCCTAATGAACTGTCTGCATACAAAACAACCTCTCCCAGAAATTTTTACAGCCGATGAATTGGGCGACTATGAACGAGAGTTTGAGCATTATCTTACGGAAACGGATATTAAGACAAAAGTTTTGTTCTTATCCAGTAACCCGAAAGGCTATAATATTGATAAATTGCTCTCGTTTCTCTCCGAAGAGAAAAGCGTGTACTTAGTTTTTGTCGTTGCTATTGATGAAGACAGGACAATTCAAACCCGGCTGTGTTCAATGTTCAATCGACAACTCTTGTCCGGCACAAGAATTATTAAACATTGGGCGGGGCGGAATTCTCGTGGTGTAACTCAATATGAAGGAAGAGTGTTAGAAGCCATAGTAGAAGATTTTGATTCTGGTATTGACTATGATGCCTCGCAAGATATGATTACCGATTTTCTCCGTGGTTAATTTGCATCTTCAATTGATAGTTCAGCTCCGCAGGAGCGCAGCCGATTTCTCTGAAATCGTTCAGGGGTTTGGGGCAATTTCCCAACAAGATTGCACGGGTGTATAAACACGAGCATTGCTTGCCAAGTGCGTTTCGCAGTTGGCAGGTA
>ERZ827186.190-NODE-190-length-85079-cov-52.020288_pt1 | contig 85079 bp, 66 predicted proteins | sample MGYA00519918_ERZ827186 | MGnify/ENA primary metagenome ERZ827186 (study PRJEB31778, sample SAMEA3449275) | human gut metagenome | biome: human gut; feature: human-associated habitat; material: faeces | place: United Kingdom | collected 2010/2012 ...
ACGGGGACTGGCGTCCCTGCGACCTGCCTTGGGGCTACGCCCCAAACCCCATTTTGGGATAACGATAGAGGTTTTTCGACACGCTGCAGCACCCCCGTTCAGTTGAACGGGGGTGCTTATTCTTATACTGTCTTATTTTAGCTTATTTTAGCGGTATGACCACATCGGAGCAGAACACCTTGTCCTTATGATAGAAGGTTGCCGTACCGCCGTGTTTTTCGGCTGTGAACAGCACCGATTCAAGCCCTATGCCGTTACCGCCCTTGGTGGTGGAATAATAGTGTCCGCCCTCACAACGTACTTTACCGTTAAAATTATTTTCAGCTACTATGTAAAGGTTGCCTGACGCATCGTCAGCCTTTACCGAAAGTGAGATTCTGCGATCGTTGTTTTCAGGAAGCATAAGGCTTGCGTTTACCGCATTTTCAAGTATGTTACCGACTATACAGCAAAGCTCGTCATCGGTCAGCGCAGTCTCCTTGTTATCGCCATCAATCCGCAATCTGAGAGTAATGCTGTGTTGCTGTGCCTGCTCTTCAAAGTGACACAGCAGAGCATTGAGCGCATAGTTTCCGCAGTAACGCACGGGCGATCTGCTCGGAAAGGTATCTATATAGTTATCAAGATAGCTTTTCAGCTCCTCTATATCGCCGTCATCGGCAAGCGTCTTTATAGCAATGATTGAGTGCTTGAAATCGTGACGTATGCGTGAGGTGTCCTCAAGATATTTCTGCTGGGCATCATACTGCTTCTTCTGCATTTCAAGCACGCTTATATGCTCCTTGTCCTTGCCGGCTTTCAGCAAAGCGGACGCTATGAAATAAAACACAGTATACATAAGCACGAGCATAATGAACATAAGCGTTGTTATCAGGATATAAACCAGAAAAACACGGTTAAGATAAAGCGTCTGATAATGCACGGGCTGTACCGTAAAATTGAATCCGATAAACATAAGCGACATTACTATCGAAATCAGCCATACCCTTCTGTACGGAAGCCCGTTTATAAGATGAGAGCCGTATTTTGCTACCGGATAAGCAATAGCGGCAGTCAATGCGCAGGATATTCCAAGCTGTATCAATGCGCCGTCAGTACTGAAGGACAGTGTTCCAAGCTCAGGGTGTATAACTGCGTCACACATTATGGCATAGTTCTTACAGAAGCTCATTATAGTAAACGACAGCAGAAACGTTGCAAAGCATTTAACAATATCCGCATCGACAATGACCCTGTACGCAAGGAACAAAGGCACCAGCAGAATATAGAAGACTACCTTCGGCTCTACAGGGAGCAATGCCGTTGCGCCCGAAACTATCACCGTCACCATAACAAGCACGCCTAAAAACAACGGGAGGACATTTTTGATGGAATATTTCATCTTGTCCTTCATAGGCAGTAAGCAAAGCACCGTCGCAGGTACGATTATAAGGCAGGATAATGCCTCGTTTACAAATCTATTCAGCATCTCATTCATCTGACCGTCACCTGATCTTTCTCAAATTCGCTGTGAATACGATTCAGAACGAAACGTGTATAGTCGTTTTTGATCTGCGTCATCTTACGGCGGCTTATCGGAACGGTATCGCCGTTTATCATCAGAAAATTTTCACCGTCAATACGGGCTACATTTGCAAGCGACACAAGCACGCCCTTATTGCAGGAAATCACTCCTTCGTATTTTGAAAGCGACTCTTCCATTATCTTATGCGTGGTACGGATCTTCAGCGGCTCGTTTCCGACCAGAAATACGTTTACATAATGTCCGGAACACGAGGTATAGACAAGCGATGACAGCGGTATCACCGTACCGTCGGGGAGCGCCGCCGCACATCCCGTATTATTAAGCTGTTGCGCTACGGTTTCGGCAAGCTGTCTTATGCTTTCCGCCCTTACGGGTTTCAGCAGATAGAAGTTTGCCTTTACCGCATAGCTTTCACTTGCAAACTCGTTGCTTGTGGTGACAAACACCAGCATAACATTCTTATCCAGCGTCCTGATACGTTTGGCGGTTTCTACGCCGCTCATTCCGCCCATATATATATCAAGAAAAATCAGATCGTATCTGCCGGCGGAAAACTGCCTGAGCAATTCCTCGCCGCTTGTATATTCGTCTATATTGCCTACGTTCAGCCCCACTTTTGAAAACGGAGCGATTATTGCCGATGACAGCTTTTCACGCTCTGAGTTAAGGTCGTCCGTAATTGCTATTCTGAGATCCATTGGTTATGCACCTTCCGCTTTGCTTGGTTTACACCGCTGTAATTATGTTCTGTTATGATTATACTATATTTCCGCTTTTTGTGCAATAAAAATTCTGCCCCGCAATGCCTTTTCAAGCCCGATTTGCGCCGATTAAAGCCAATTTGTTGTTACAGCTGAACGTTATTGTTATAATATTTATCGCAAAACATTAAACAGGAGGTTCCTATGGAAAACGAGAACGAAAAAAAGACAGCCGACACTGCTGTCAAAAAAAAGCCGGATATGGACAAGCTCACCGAGCTTATAATAGTAATAATGCTGGGCGTTACCGCCCTGCTCACAGCGTGGGCAAGCTGGATAGGCTCGCTTCACGGCGGAAATCAGGCTACCAACTACGCCACCAGCAACAATCTTGCTTCCGAGGGCAACTCGGAATATAATGCAGGCGTTCAGCAGATGAATCAGGATATGATACTCTGGAACGATATAAGCTCATTGCAGATTGAAATCGTCTTTGCGCAGAACAATAATAACGAGGCTGAGCTTGCAAAGCTGTGCAACCAGCTGTTCTACAAGATGGCGGAGAACGTGAGTGAAACAATGGCGGCAAAGATTGACTGGAACACTGCCGACAACAGCAGCAGCGATCCTCAGGCAACTATACTTGCGTGGCTCGAAAAGGAAAACAGTATGAGCTCGCCCTTCTTTGACGAGAATTATGTCAACAGCTATTTCACAAAAGCAAACGAGCTTCTTGCACAGTCGCAGGAGGTACTTGAACAGGGTCAGAAGGATAATTCAAACGGTGACGCATTCGGTCTTGTAACGGTCATCTACAGCGTTGTACTGTTCTTACTCGGTATTGCCGGCTCATTCAATCATAAGGCGAACAAATATGCTGTGGTAATTATCGCTCTTGTCGCATTTGTTATCGCAACAATCTATATGTTCACCCTGCCTATGCCCACAGGCTTCAACATTACTAGCTTCTTCAAGGGCTGAACCGATTGATGCCAAAATGCAACCGATTTACGCCAGTTAATTGAATTAAACAATTTCGGTGAGTATAATTTGCTAAGGTTGGAAAAACAACCGATATTACATAATCAGAGGCGGACATACCGCAAAGAAAGGAATAATTATGAAGAAAGTAATCAAGTCGGTCATTGCACTTGCAATGGCAGCAGTAATGGTAATGGCACTCGCAGCTTGCTCAGGCTCGGCAAAGGATAAGATGAAGGGCGACTGGATCTACGAAACTATCGCAGGCGAAAGTATAGCAGACTATGCGGCTAAGCTTGGCGTTGACGAATCAGCATTCGCATCCGTATGGACATTCACAGATGATAAGGTTATAATAAAGTCAGTTGCCGCTACGGAAGAACACAACGTTCAGTACAAGAGCAACGGTGCAGAAGTAATGGAAGTAGGCAGCACAGACAAGATTCAGATGAGCGTAAAGCTTGAAAACGACAAGCTCTCTTTCAAGCTCAAGGGTACTGACGGCAAAGAGTACGACTACGTAATGAAGAAGGGTACTATGGAAATAGGCTCATCTACAGCAGTAAAAGAATAATTTTAAAAGCAACAGCTCCTTACAGTTGTTTTTCTTAATGTCACTTTAATGTGACGAAGATCTTTTCCTTCAGACAGCGGTATCGGTTTTCCGGTACCGCTGTTCTTCATATAAAAGCAAAACCGCCGTTATGAGAAACGGCGGTTATTCGTATAGGAAATGGGGAATTATCGGTAATATCAGGCGCTTATCGGAGCGTAACGCTCAGACGTAAGCGTATCGAGCATAGCTTTGTAGGGGTTAAGCTCACCGCTTGCCACCATCGAGAAAAGTCTGGGCGAACAGCCCGAAACCAGCGCAACACCGTTCTCGTTCATTGTGACAGGCTGCTGAGCTTTTCTGCTCTCAACATTCCAGAACACTATCTCAGGGAGCGTATATCCTTTTTCGGCATACTTTCTCCTTGCGCATTCGAAGTTTGTTTTGCCTGCGTTATCAGCACACTTGTCAAACTCCATATCCGAGATTATGTATAACCGTTTCGGAAGCTCTTCCTGCGGAAGATTATACTTTACAGCGGTTTTCAGCAAAAGATTGAACACAGCCGATATATTCGTGTTTGCGACTTCGCTATACCGACAGCAGTACTCAACCTTTCCTGCAATATCACTGCCCTTTATTTCGACAAGCTGAGGTCTTTCAGAGAAGGTTATAAAATGATTGTGGAACCTGCCCTTGTTTCTTTCGGCGAAATATATTCCGAGCGACAGCGCAACAGCGATTGCTCTGGGATACATCGAACCCGAACCGTCAATCACAGCAAGTGCGTTTTCATCGTTGCCGAAATCTTCGAGGGCGTTCCACGTTGCGTCCATTGCGTTGCGTTCCTCTGCGGACAGCCCGTCTGAACGCCAATTGAAGCACGGAGCGATAACATCATACGGGGTCAGTACGCCCGTGTGCATTTTCGCTTTGCCGTTTTTCACATTGTCGATATACTCGCAGTAGCGGTCATAGTCGTTTTCATAGAACGCACCACAATATTTCAGCATTGCGAGAGCGGGCAGTTTTGAATAGTCAAAGGTATAGTCCTGCACACGCAGGCGGTTTTCAACTATATCAATCTTTTTTCTCAGTGCGACAACTGTTTTACGGTACTGCATTTCGCTCATTCCGAGCAGACGTGCAAGACGGCGTGCGGTGCGTACCGTTTCCTTGTTTGATGCGTTGACGGAAGGGAGCCATTTTGCAAGAAGCGACACGCCCGTGTCAGACGCTATATCCTTTTTGAGCTGACCTTCTATAATCCGCAAAGCGTCCTTTTCGCAGGGCGTACCGATAAGGCACAGCATATCGTCATATCTGCCGTACTCAGCGATATATGCTATATTTCTGCGAACACTCTCAGGCTCATATTTTGCAAGATAGTTCAGTATTATACGGAACACTCTGCGTTCGCCAAGACCCTCACGGACATCACGGGCGAAGAAAAGCGTTTTTACGGCAAGATTCTTATCCTCCGAATACGCTTTAACAAAGCGGTCGATAATATCTTTTTCGGTACTGCTGCGGATTGCTCCTATTGCCGAAAATAAATCAAGACAGTGCGATTTTGTGCTTATGTAGGTCGCTGCGCCGTTTTCGGTCAGGGTCATGTTTGATTCTTCTTTTAACTGTTCAAGCATTGTGATTTCCTCCTCTGCGGCGCAGAGCAGGTTACTCACACGCCTTGAAATTATATATCGGTTTCAGCACTTCGATAACATCTACCGACTCTCTGATTACGTCAATAATATCCGACAGCGACTTATACGCCATAGGCGCTTCGTCAAGCGTTGAATTATTGACCGAGGTCGTGTATATGCCCTCCATGCTCTTCTTATACTGCTCAATGTCGAGCGTTTCCTTAGCCTTTGTTCTCGACATAATCCTGCCTGCGCCGTGCGGTGCGGAATAATTCCAGTCCGGGTTGCCCTTTCCTCTCGCAAGCACGCTTCCGTCCCTCATATTTATCGGAATAAGCACAAGCTCTCCGCTCTTTGCGGAAATTGCGCCCTTGCGGAGTATGCGCTCCTTGGTATCAATGTAATTGTGTATCGTATGGAACACAGACACGGCAGTAAGTCCGCACCTGTCAAGGATTATCTCAGCCATACGCTCACGGTTACGCTTTGCAAAGCGCTGACATATCTCGACATCATAAAGATAATCCTCAAGGTAATTATCATAAAGATAGCAGAGATCTGCGGGCGTATCGGGGACTTTCGCCTGCCACTCTTTTTCCATCACCTTTAATGCGGACTGAATTTCGGTGCGTCTGCCCTGCTCCTTATACGTCTTTATAAGCTCTGCTTTCTTTTCAAAAAGCTCGCCCTTACCGGACGCAAGCTCAATTGCAAGGTTCTGATAATACTCAGCTACCTGCTTGCCTAAGTTACGGCTGCCCGAATGGATAACAAGGTACTTGTTGCCGTCCGAGGAAACGTCTATCTCGATAAAATGATTACCGCCGCCGAGCGTACCGAGGCTTCTTTCAAGCCGTTTTGCCTGTTCAAGATGTCTGTAGCAACGAAGTCCCGTAAGGTCAAAGCGTTCATAACGTCCGTCCCATACATTTCTTCCGCTCGGTATGTAGTGTGCGGCTTCATCTATCTTACTAAGGTCGATTTCCGCCTTTCCAAGCTCCGCTGTGTACATTCCGCAACCGATATCCACACCTACGACATTGGGTACTGCCTTATCGGCTATCGTCATTGTCGTACCGATAGTGCAACCCTTGCCTGCGTGTACATCGGGCATTATTCTGATTTTTGAGCCTGCGGTGAACTCATAGTCGCACATTCTGCGTATCTGTTCTATCGCTTCGTCCTCGACTACTTTTGCGTAACATATTGCGGTGTTGATTTTCCCTTTGATTTCAAGCATATCTCTGCTCTCCTTTCTCAAAAAATTAGAACAACGTCCCTTATAAAAACTATGATGGGAATAGGCAGGGACGCTGTCTGTTAACAAGACGCAATTAAAAATGGGTGTACGGACTTTAACCGCACTGTAACAAGCCGTAAGGCTGTGTCGCCGTCAGGTCGGCAAAAATGGTGTTTAAAAAACACGGGTGTAAAATGCTGCTGTATGCGTCTTTACAAGGCACTGCTATTTTCCATATATAAATAATATGAACTGCTGTCTGTGCCTTAAACACTCTGCAAGGCACTGTTTTTAACCTCATATAAAAACTGCTGTCAGTGCCTTTTGTCTGCGGTGAAGCTTTCCTTCATCGCATGAGTTTATTATACAGGATGGGATTTGGTTTTTCACGGAAAAAAAGCTGCGAACTATATTTGTTCGCAGCTCAGTTTGTAGAAAAAGTCTGTTTTTGAAATTAACTTCTGATTTATTATCCCTATCCCCCTGCCCCCTTTCCCCGGGAAAGGGGGAAAATACGGGGGCTATCGCCCCTCGTCCCTATTGGGGGCTTCGCCCCTCAACCCCATTTGGAAACGCATAAGAAAATAAAACTTCAATCATCATCTCACCCCGCACCTTTTCTGCTCTTCCAGTCTTTCCTTTATCAATCCGACAAAGCTATCAGGGCTTATAACTTTAACGCAAGGGCCGAAGGACAACACACGGATAACAATCTCCGTTTCATCGGTTGCGTAATATTTCAGATGAAGCAGATACTTATTATCGTCAACACGCTCCGCCTGCTTTTCAAAGTGTGCAAAGTGGAGCATTACACGCTCGAGCGCATTCCGCTCGTCATTTATCTGCAGGGTAAGCTCTCTTATCTGCATTGCTTCCGGCTTTTCGTTCCACCGACCTGTGCCTGTGTACAGCTGACAGTTTATAATTCTGCCGAGGTTTAACTGTCTATACTTACAGCCGTCCATTATTACTCTTATCTTATCGTCCTTTTCCGAATATTCAAACCCTTTGGGGAAAAATCTCAGCGTTACTTCCTTGCCATAGCGGTTATTCAGCCTTGCGATTATCGGCAGATTGTTCTTTATGGCATAATATATCAGCCTGAACCGACCGATATAGCCCTCATCGACAAAATCATCACCGTCCGAGTATTTATCGTATACTTTATAATCGTCCTCGGTGAAAAGCGGTTCGACTTCGGATAAGTCGGGGAACTGTACATCAAACAGCCTCACTCTCTTATCAAGCGATACGGCTTTCAGCCAGCGCTTCTGAAGCAATGTCAGCGGCATTGTCGGCTCGTGCTTTAAAAGCGGTTTTAAACTGCTGTCAAGCAGCTTCCACTTTCCGCTTTTAAGCGACGGCATTATAGTCAGTACGCTTTCGGAAAATGCGTTTTCGCTCACGATACGGTCAAGGTCCTTCTCTGTCGTATTCTTATCGAATGCGGCGGTGATTATCCTTGCGACCGTGTTATAATATGCCGAGTAAAGCTCACTGAATATCATCGCTCTCACCTCCGCTGTCAGACGTGTTAACCTCTATGCCGTATATTTCATACATTTTCTCTATATCGGCTTTAAATTTATTTTCAGCTGTTCTGTCCGAGAAACTCAGCCTTGTTATACGGCAGATAAACGTGCGTATCCACGGTATCATTTCGGTAGTGTCGAATACATCGGCGGAGTATCTGTAATGGTTGTCGTCGATTTTTTCAACCGTACCGCACCGCTTTTCACGCTCAAGGCGGTTTACGATATACTGCTCATCATCGGCTATTCTTATATCAAACTCAACGTGCTGAGTGTCTTGCTTATCAAGCCTGCCGTTTACGCCCCACATACAGCTTTCAGCCGCATTCAGCTTTTCTCTCAGCTCGTCAAACCTTTCGCACGGTTCGCCGATTTTTACATCGGATATGTAATCAAGCCGATACGAAAACAGCCTGTTCAGCTTTATGTTATAGGCTATAAGGTGCTGTCTGCCGTTCTGTGCGCTGATATAAATTCTCAGCGGTACAAGCCCTACTGACATCGGCTTGTCGCTGTGTCTGCCGAGATTTTCCACAGTGACACAGCTTTTCTTCTGCATTGCATCAAAAAGCATAGCCGCTATATCGCTGTCAAGCGCCTGCGTGATATAGTGGTGCTTGAATGTGAAAAGTTCATTGTGCGGCGGTAATTTATCCGAGATAAACGAGCCGATAACACCGCACGGTGCGGTTTCCCCGAAAAAGTCGACAACATCGCATAGCTGTGACACGTCAACATCGGGAGAACGGCTGTAAAGCACCTTTCTGCCCTGCTTTTCGGTTATGATAATGCCCTCTGCGGTGTATTCCTTGAGCTTTTTTCTAAGGGTCGATTCGTCAAACGTAAAATCCCCCGACAACAATGAATCAATCTCATCTACAAGCTCCGACAGCGTCAGCTTTATTTCGGGAGTGCAAAGTATATCGAACACTGCAAAGTGCAGAGTTATATCCCCGTCCGTAAAGCTCTTTGCTTTCCACGCCTTGTAGAAAGGGTTTTTACAGGCGGTGCGGCTGTCTACCGACAGAAATACATTCTTGCCCTCGGCGGTTTTTGCAAAACGCATATAATCCCCGAGCCAGCTTTCTACCCTGCGCCGTTCATCGTCATACGAGCGTGCGCTTTTCCTGTCATAACCGCTCCTGCTCTTGAAGCCGAATACATAGAATTCACGCATATATGAACGTATTTTCTCAAAGTTCTTTATAAGCTCGCTGTACGCCATATCCGCTCCTTTCAACATAGTAAGATATACCCGACTGTGAGGACAGTCGGGTAAAATCGGTTTTTTATTGTTTATGCAATGCTTAGTGCCGGAGCTGTTCCGATGGTCATGCCGTCTGAATTTACTCCTGCTGTGCCGTTCCAGTGATGCTTATCTGTCGGGTTTCCCTCATCATCTACCCATGCGTCAGTCGCTCCGAAAGTCGGTAAATCGTGGATCTCACCCGGAGTGCCGTCTGCCGAATACCATACTGAAAGGCATACTCCCTGTACGCAGTTCGCCTGCAAAGTGCCGTTCTTAAGCGTTGACAGGCTCTTGCGCAGATATATTCCGAGCAGCTCTTCACCGTATGCGCTTCCGACCTCGCTTGTGTTCTCGTCTACCGTAGCGTCGTGTCCCCACGTCACCGTATCAGGTGAAAAAGCATCCGGATGCTGTGCCGCCGAAACTGTCCACACTCCGTCCGTTATGGTTATTGTAAAGACCTCTCTCGCACCGTCCGTCAACAACATATAGTTCTTTGCGTTTGCGTCCGCCTGCGTGAGAAACAGGCTGATCGATTTTTTCAGTTCGGTGGCAGTCTTGTTTGCCGATGCGGTATTCGCCTGCCTGTTAAACCCTAAAAATGTCGGGATAAGTATCGCCGCAAGCACACCGAGGATAGCAATCACAACTATAAGCTCTACCAAGGTAAAACCACACTTCTTCAAGGCACGTCTGAATTTCTGCATATATTCCCTCCGCCATAGCTTTGTTAAGTTAATAATAGCATACCTTTACAAGAAAATCAATAGCGAAGGGTTTATTATTCAAAATTTTAATCTTTATCCTGCTTGTGCTGTCTGTAATACTCGTGCTGTGAGTGTACAAGCGAATATTCGTCCACTTCAGCCGGCGCCTCATCCAGCCAGCCTATATAGTAAGCCGTTATGTCGGTGAGGTCGTTTGTGATACGGTCATAAACACGCTTTATAACACCGTCCGAGGTATCAAATGTTGAGTGCATTATTTCGTTGTAGTGATTTTTCCTGCAATAATCAACATATTCGATAGTCGTGTCATAATTCATCTTATATTCATCATAACCGTACAGGTCGGGTGCTCCGAATGTATGAAGTATCTCGTGTGCTATAACAGACGGACTGATGAAATTCTGTGCAAAGAAATACGGAAGAAAACATATCTCATACGGATAATCAAGAACTCTGTCGTAAAAACTTAGCGCAAAAGCTACCGTACCGTATTCTTCTTTCTGATTTATAAAAATCAGATAAACCACGCTGTCGGATTTGTATTTGCTTTTTATTGCATTGTTGTCGATTTTACTGTCAATATATTTCCATTCGGGTAATGCGCTTTTGGATATCGACTTTTCTATATCAAGGCATTTTTCATCGAATGTAGTTTCATAGTACAAATCGCTGTTGCTGTCGCCAGCATATGAGATATCAAGCGTTTTATTATACCGCCGAGCCTGCTCGCAGAGCCAGTCTGCCGCCGTTTTTGTGTAACTGAATATATTCTCCCTTGCCGAAATGTCGTTTTCGTCATCAAAGTCCCAGCTGTATCTGCTGTCATTTGCAAAAACTGACACTAGCGTAACATTTCCCTCAAGCTCCGACGCTGAGCCAAGTTCTGTGAGCTTTATGGTATCCGGCAGGACTTTCGATGATTCTTCGTCTGTTGTCGGGAATCTGATTATCCCGTTTAAAAACAGCGACAATATCACGCTTGTAACAGACAGAACGATAACCGAAACTCCAACTGGTATTATGATTTTATTTCTGATTTTCTCATCTCCCTTATACAAAAAACCCCCAATGGGAACCCATTGGGGATTTATGTAATCATATTCTGATTATGTTGACATTAGTTAATTGTCATTGTAGAAACATCTTCAATCTTGGGGTTCGAACCAACAATTTCACCTGTTGATAACTTACCAGCCTTGCCGCCTGTAGCTGACATACTTGTCTTGATAGCTGCAGCTGTTGTTAATGTAGCATCTTCACTTACATAAACCTGAGCAACTGTACCGTTCTTGTAGATTATGATGAAAGAAAGATCCTTTGTCTGCTCTGTAAGAAGAGTTTCAAGGCTTGTGCCTAACTTTGTAGCGTGCTTACCAGATGCACCAGTCTTGTTGTTGCCCTTGTAGTTAGTGTTGTCAACACCGATAACGCCGTTGGGATTAGCATCAGCTCCGCCTACAGCACCTGCAGCAGCAAACGTTACCTTAGTGCCTGCAGCACCGTCAGCATCGTATGCACCCTTAACTTCAAGAACTGTTGCGTTAAGACCCATGCCCTGTGTATCCATCTCTGTAGCTGCAACCTGAGCAGCGTCCTTGATTGTCTTAGCAATCTGGTCAGCAGATGTGATACGTGAGTTCTCAACATAACCTAACATTGTAGGTACGAGGATAGCTGCGAGTACGCCGATGATAGCGATAACAACGATCAGCTCAACGAGTGTGAAGCCTTTCTTGGCTTTCAGTTTCTGTAATTTCTTTATCATGGGAAATTACCTCCTTGAAAAATGTAAAAGTTTTTTTATGTTTAACGGTCTGCGCCGTTAAATCCAAAATTCCCCGTGGGTCTTCAGAATAAATATATGCCGAAGAATTTCTTCTCAGCACCTTTTCTGTTACCCTTGGTGTTTTCTGTACACTAAGAATATCATACTCCATTCAAAAAAGCAATAGCCAAATTGCTAATTTTTGTGTTAATCTTCAATTTTAGTGAATTTTAGATATAAGCGATTTCTTTTTGTGGTACATTTTGCACAATGCTTGTGTAACGGAGTTACACAAATATGGATTTGCTCTCATATTATGCTGTCGTCAAGCAGAAAATCCACTATTCCTATATTAAGAACACCGCTTTCGTTGTACCAACGCTTAGTTATATCATGACGTACTATTATCTTCGGAAAATAATCGCCTGTAAGCGAAAACGGCTTGTTCTCCTGCATCGTCTTTTCCTCATCGGGCAGTGCAAAAGCCGACTGGATATACAGCTTTTTCTCTCCGTCATTTGCTATAAAGTCAATTTCCCTTGCGACCTGCTTTGGCTTTCCGTTGTCGTCCTTTTCGCTTGAATACACCACTCCGACATCTACCATACAGTCACGGATAATCAGTTCATTATATATGATATTTTCCATTATGTGCGTCATTTCCTGCTGTCTGAAGCCTATCCGTGCATTTCTCAGCCCTATATCCTCGCAATAATATTTGTTCGGGTAATCAAAATAGCCTTTACCTCTGACATCATACCGCCTGCACTCGCTGAACAGATATGCGTCGGTCAGATTATCAATATACTGCTTTACCGTATTATAGGCGACCGCACCTTCGCCCTTCAGCTTCTGCTTTGAATTAAGGCTGTTAGCAATGTTTGTCGGGTTTGTGAGCGAACCTACAGACGAGCATAACAAATCAAGCACTGCCGACAGAATATCCTCACGCTTTATTCTCCTGCGCTCAACTATGTCTTTAATGTAGACCTCCGAAAACAGTGTTGCAAGATAGTTCATCTTTGCTTTATCGGTAGGTCTTGACAGTACGAGCGGCATACCGCCGTAAAACGCATAATTATCAAACGCTTCATACTTATCTCCGCCCACGGCGGAATAATACTCTGCAAAGCTCAGCGGATGCACTCTTATTTCATCGCTCCTGCCTCTGAACTGTGTGAGTATATCCGCCGACAGCATTTTTGAATTGCTTCCGGTGACGTATATATCAAGGTTCGGCATTGAACGCAAATCGTTCAGAGCGTCATAGAAGGTAATCTTTTTACCGTCCTTATTATATGGATTCGGCACTTCGTCCGACATCTGTATTTCGTCCACAAACAGATAATACTGCTCGCTGTCCGTCCTTACCCTTTCACGCACGGCTTTAACAAACTCCAGCGGATTTCTGTACCGTATATCGCTTGCAAGGTCAAATGCGTAGGAAAAGATATTTTCCGGCTTTGTTCCGTTTTCAAGCAGATATTTTCTGAACAGCGTACCGAGAAGATATGATTTGCCGCAGCGGCGTATTCCCGTTATTACTTTCACCTGTCCGTCCCACATATATGATATTATCTTTTCAAGATACCTGTCACGTTTTATCTCCATAATACACCTCCGCTGAAAACTTACCATAAAAACTGTGCTACTTTTCAATATGATTATACACCGTTTTTAGCAAAAAGGCAAGGGGTTGCTTTATCTTTGATGAAAACTTTGTCGAAAATACGACCAAGTTTTCAGTGAAGCCGCACTTATAAAGCAAGAACCCCCTCCGGCTCTCGCCTGAGGGGGTTCTCTATATTAGTTTAAAACATTATGGAGCTTGCGATTAAACTGTTTCGTCAACGCCGTAGTAAGCATTGAGGTACATCTGCTTGATCTCGCTCATCAGCGGGTATCTGGGGTTAGCGCCTGTGCACTGGTCGTCGAATGCCTGCTCTGTCATAGCGTCAAGTCTGTCTAAGAAGTCCTTCTCATCAATACCGTAGTCCTTGATTGTCTTCTTGATGCCTACAGTTTCCTTGAGCTGTTCGATCTTAGCGATGAACTTCTCGAACTTCTCTTCGTTGTTCTTGCCTGTTACGCCGCAGAATTCAGCAACTTCAACGTATCTCTCAAGAGTATGGGGGTGATCATACTGTGAGAATGTACCCATCTTTGTGGGGTTGGGAACTGCGTTGAAACGCATAACGTGTGTGATAAGCAGAGCGTTTGCAATACCGTGAGGCAGGTGGTGGAAAGCACCGAGCTTGTGAGCCATTGAGTGGCAGACACCGAGGAATGCGTTAGCGAATGCGATACCTGCCATAGCAGAAGCATTAGCCATCTTCTCTCTTGCTTCAACATCTGTCTGACCTTCAGCGTAAGCTCTGGGCAGATACTCGAAGATGTTTCTTGCAGCCTTGAGAGCAAGACCGTCTGTGTAGTCTGTAGCCATGATTGATGCGTAAGCCTCGAGGCAGTGTGTGAGTGCGTCAACACCTGAAGCACTTGTCAGACCCTTAGGCTGTGTCATCATGTTGTCTGTATCAATGATTGCCATGTTGGGCAGTAACTGATAGTCAGCAAGAGGATACTTAACGCCTGTCTTTTCGTCAGTGATAACTGCGAAAGGAGTACACTCAGAACCTGTACCTGAAGAAGTGGGGATAGCTACGAAGTAAGCCTTTTCGCCCATCTTGGGGAATGTGTAAACTCTCTTACGGATATCCATGTATCTCATAGCCATATCGAGGAAGTCAACATCGGGATGCTCGTAAAGTACCCACATGATCTTACCTGCGTCCATAGCAGAACCGCCGCCGAGTGCGATGATAACATCGGGCTGGAACTGCTTCATCAGCTCTGCACCTTCCTTAGCGCAAGCAAGCGTAGGATCGGGAGCAACGTTGAAGAATACTGTATGAGAAATGCCCATCTGATCGAGCTTATCTGTGATAGCCTTTGTGTTGCCGTTATGATATAAGAAGGAGTCTGTTACGATGAATGCCTTCTTCTTGTGCATTATTGTGCCCAGCTCATCAAGAGCAACAGGCATAGAACCCTTCTTGAAGTAAACCTTCTCAGGAAGTCTCAGCCACAGCATATTCTCTCTCCTCTCAGCGACTGTCTTGATGTTGATGAGGTGCTTAACACCAACGTTTTCGGATACGGAGTTACCGCCCCATGAGCCGCAGCCCAGTGTTAATGAGGGGAGAAGCTTGAAGTTGTAAAGGTCACCGATACCGCCGTGTGAAGAAGGTGTGTTAACGAGGATACGGCAGGTCTTCATTCTGTTGGCAAATTCGTTGATCTTCTCACGCTCTGTAACAGCGTTGCAGTACAGAGATGATGTATGACCGTAACCGCCGTCGGCAACGAGCCTTTCAGCCTTTGCAACTGCGTCTTCGAAGTCCTTAGCCTTGTACATAGCAAGTACGGGAGAGAGCTTTTCGTGTGCAAACTCTTCTTCGATGTCTACGCTTTCAACTTCACCGATAAGAACCTTAGTCTTGGGGTCAACCTTAACGCCTGCGAGCTCAGCGATTGTAGCGGCCTTCTGACCAACTATCTTTGCGTTGAGTGCGCCGTTGATAAGGATTGTCTTTCTTACCTTTTCTGTTTCTTCGGGATTTAAGAAGTAGCAACCGAGTGATGCAAATTCCTTCTTAACCTTGTCATATATCTTGTCGAGTACGATTACTGACTGCTCAGAAGCACAGATCATACCGTTATCAAATGTCTTTGAGTGAACGATTGAAGCAACAGCGAGCTTGATGTCTGCTGTAGTATCAATGATTGCGGGTGTGTTACCTGCACCAACGCCGAGAGCGGGCTTGCCTGATGAGTAAGCAGCCTTGACCATTCCGGGACCGCCTGTAGCGAGGATTATATCAGCGCTTCTCATAACTTCGTTTGTGAGGTCGAGCGAAGGAACATCGATCCAGGCGATGATGCCCTTAGGTGCGCCTGCAGCAACTGCAGCGTCCAGAACTACCTTAGCGGCAGCGATTGTGCTCTTCTTAGCTCTGGGGTGGGGGCTGATTATGATACCGTTTCTTGTCTTAAGACAGATAAGTGTCTTGAATATAGCTGTTGATGTGGGGTTTGTTGTAGGAATAACTGCGGCAACAACACCGATAGGCTCTGCAACCTTCATTGTACCGAAAGCCTTGTCTTCTTCGATAATGTCGCAGGTCTTTGTGTTCTTGTAAGCGTTGTAGATGTACTCGGCTGCGTAGTTGTTCTTGATAACCTTATCTTCAACAACACCCATGCCTGTTTCTTCTACTGCCATCTTGGCAAGCGGGATTCTCATCTGGTTAGCGGCGATTGCTGCTGCCTGGAAGATCTTATCGACCTGCTCCTGTGTAAAGGTTGCGAATTCCTGCTGTGCAGCTCTTACTTCTGCCATACGAGCCTTGAGAGCGTCAACATTGTCAACGATCAGCGGGCTTACGGGAGCAGATTCAGCTGTCTTGTTGCTTACGATTTGCTTCTTAGCCATTTTGTCCTCCTGAATGTTTTAAACTGTTCTTTCTTATTGTACCGTTTTTGCGGTCTGCTATTATAGTTTACCGCAGGGTCGGCGGTTTACCCATTTGTTATTTTTTTAACAATATCATTATATCAATTTGAAGCGCATTTTGTCAATCTTTTTTTCTATGAAAATGGCTAAAATAAGACCGCCGCTTTTGTGCATATTGTATAATTGAAGGTGAAGAGGGGCGGATATGAGGAAAAAAGCGGTATCACTCAGCCTGTTGTGCAAAAACAGCCGTGACTTCACCGCCACGGCTGTGCATTATTTAATTGTAATCAGCTCTTGAAATGATCCCCGTACTTTTCTTTAAGTATCTTCCACTGATAACGGTATGCATAGCTTGCACGGAACACTCCGTCGTCTTCCTTTTCTGATTTAAATACAGACGGTTTGCTTTGTTCTAAATCAAAAACGATAGGATAAGCACTATTGTAAATATTTCCGTCAACTTCATTTGCAGTAGTATCATTGTCGGCAAAAATCAGATAAGATTGACCCTTTTGCAAAAAAACAGGATTCCACGTTGTTTGTATATATTTCCCGTTTGCACTCCTTAAAGCGTTGTAATATTCCATTTGCCCGTCATAATATTTTTTTTCAATTTCACTGTAATGACTGCTGTCAAACTCACCTGACTTATTTTCAAAATGAGCTTTCAGATTTTCTTCCTCTTTTTGCACAAAATTTAAGCTTCTGTCGTTATACTGTTCTGTTATACGATAAGATTCACGGATATATAATATATCCCCTTTATTATACAAGCATTTTCCGTTATTGGAATCGACAACTTCTTCTATAACAACAGGCGTGTAGATTAAAGATAAAAACGGCTTCATAATCAACGTTTCACCGCATTTACCGTCATTGATAACATAACTGTCTCCTACAACTCTGCATTTGAGCGCTACAAGTTCCGATGATTTAACGTCTATCGTTTCTTTATACAAGTCATCAAGATTCGGCTCAACAGGAAGATACATACTATATATGGGACGATATGTGTTAGAATATATGTATTCGTTTGTAATCTCGTATTTGTCCTTATCGTAAGAAAACGTCTGATACCCCTCAATATTCTTTACAAGGTTTTCTTCACTTTCCTTGCTTGTATTATCAGTTACAGAGCTGTTTTCTGTAGCCGAGCTTTCGGTTTTGCTTTCATTTTTACTGTCGGTAACCGAATTTTCCACAGGCGGAGTAGTATCGCCTACGCCACCGGTTGCAGAGTTACTTGTACAGCCGAATAACATAAGTGCCGATAAGATCAGTGCTGTTGTTTTGGTTAGTTTTTTCATAATTTTTTCCTTTCGTGTAGTTGTGCTTTGTGAATAAAAACTGCAGGTATAGATTGATACTGATAGATTGATACTGATAGTATATCTACCGCTTTTATACTATCACGAAGTTAATCAGATGTCAATTTCTCCCCCCCGATTTGTGAAATATAGCCAATAAGAATTGTCAGAATATCCAAACGGCTTGCCATCGCAAGCCGCCGCTTCTCATCTCACTTAATCTCAACAACAACATCTGCACCTATTCCCGCCGCCTTTATCACTCCGCTTTTCTCTGCGGTGTCGGGCTCATACGTTTTTCCGTCTTTAATATACGCTATACTGCACTTTCTGCCGTTGTTTTCAACAGCGGGTATATTTTCCTCAGAAATATGAACTGTGGCTCTTGCTCTCCACAAATTAATATCAAGCACTCCGTTTATCTTATCTGCGGTTATGTCCATATCGGATTTTGAGGTCAGTTCGATACTGCCGGTGCTGTTATCTATAATAACGCTGTCGGCTGAGCCGTCATATTCGATACGTCTTATATCAAGGGAGCTTATGCAAAGCAGATTTGTCTGTGCCGATATTTCGCAGTGGTCGGTAAGCTGTTTTGGCAGGACTATCTTCACCGACACGTTTTCCTGTGCCTCATATCGACTCATCTTATCCTTTCGGGTACATTCGACATCAAGCTTATTCTTATGACCGTCAAGCTTAACTTTGAATACAGAGCCTATATCTTCGGCGGTTTCCGATGAAAGAATTATATGCAGCTTTTCGTCCGCTCCGCCCGACACCGTTATGTCACGCATATTCCCGATATTAATATCAAAATGTGTGTCGGTATCTATATCGTATGCCGTTTCGCTTGTGAACATCTCCGATTTCTCGTTTTTCGGCACAGTTCCGCTTATAAGCTCGTCAAGCGTTACCTTGAATATCTCTGCAAGTATTGTCATGTTGTCAATATCCGGCAAGCCCTTACCCGTTTCCCACTTTGTCACCGCCTGACGTGACACGCCTATGCGCTCCGCAAGCTGTTCCTGAGAAATGCCTTCATTCTTTCTTATCTGCTTTAACTTTTCGCTGAAATCCATATTGTCTTCCTCCTGTTTTCGTTTGGCTTTTGTGAACAGCTATATCGTACCCTGTTTTTCGAGTAGCCGCAATAAACATATGCTTACAATCGTTGTTTTTCTGTGCTACTTTGCGTTGCATACAAGAAAATCGGTATAGCAAAGCGGAATGTGAAGCCACATTCCGCCCAGCGTGTCGAAAAAGTATTTTTCGACACGCTGCAGACGTTGAGAAACACACGCAGACAAGGAAACCGCCCCGACAGGCGTACAAAGGTACGTTGAGGGGCGGTTAACGCAGTAAGCAAAAATGCTTTCACACAGCCGTTTTTTACGGCTGTGTGAAATTCTTTTACTTATATGATTTTTTATTTTTCGCCGCATTATTTTATCTGCATTTTTGCGGTGCGTGGGTTTATCGACAGTCTGAGCGGAATGTGAAGCCACATTCCGCCGTTATTTTCAATTAAACTGCAACAGCATTACGACCATTGCCACAACAAGTACCGGAGAAAATACCGCCAGCAGCTTCTTGTACTTATGCTCTCCTCCGACAGGCGAAAGCCTTGCCGCTCCGCAGAATGCAAGCAGTACCGCCACGAACGGCGCCGCAAAGTAGGAGAAATTCACAATAATGTTTCCCAGTGCCGCCGCCGCATTTACAAGACCGTCCCATAAACCGCCGATGCCCGTGAGCTGTTTCTGATACGTTATGACTGTAACAAAGAAGTTATTTATCAGATGAAGCACCATTCCGGGAATTATCGAGTCATATCTCACCGCCATAAGTCCGAAGATCACGCCGCTTAAAAACGCATACGCAAACTGGTCGAAATTTCCGTGAGCAAGCCCGAATATCAGCGCCGACAGGATAATTGCAGGCGTATCGCCGATGGGTTTCAGCGAGCGGAGCAATAAGTGACGGTATATCATTTCTTCAAATACCGGCGCAACGAATGCGGTAAATATCAGCGTTACAATGCCCGATGAGAAGCTCGACGGCGCAATAGCGTCCATCACATTCTCTATCTCTCCCACTCCGAACAGAAGCTGAAGAATATAGTTTATGCAGGTGGTTATATTACTTCCCCACATCGCAAAAGCAAACATCGCAGGGATAAATATAAGCGGATAATACGACTTGTTTTCATACTGCGTATCAAGCCGCCTCAGCGGTCGGTATTTAAGATAGACCGCACCGAATGCCAGTATTTTCGGCAGATATGTCGATATATTGCTGAACGTGTAATTCAGTACGGTAAACAGTGTACTGCCCGTGTCAAGCCCTGCACTCACAAAGCCCCTGAGCAAAAACACCATCGCAACAAATATTACCTTCTGAAACAGCGCAGATATGATAAGTGCTATTCCCAGATCAAAGCATATCCTGCGTATATCCGCAGGCTTAAGGTCGTCCTTCGAAGTAAGCGCATCAAAATCCTGCTGTCTGTATCTGTCCGCTATGACAGCAATAAGGCTTTTCTGCATTTTAACAGAGTCCTTTCGTTAAATAATCATCACAACTATTATATACGCAGTACACACAAGAAATCCCACGATAAAAATCGGATTCTTTGCAATTGCGGCAAATTTCTGCTTTTTTGAAAGCTCCGGGTAATTATTTACCGGACGATAAAGGCGGTTGTTCTTCAGCTTTCCTATAGCAGCCCCAATTCCGACAAGTGCAATTATCAGCACAAGCACGACATAAATCATCAGCACAGTAAGATAGGCTTCCTCGCCGCTTGTCACGGGGCTTCCCTTCTGCATCTTTGACATCGCCGTTACAAACGTGTCGGTTTTGACCGCAACAACGGCTATTGCCGCTATCGAGTTGAACATTGCGTGCATTATAGTTGTCGGCATAATACTGCCTGTCGCATATCTCACATATCCAAGGCAGATACCCACTATAAATGTATAGCAGAACTGGTGTATATTTCCGTGTGCCATACCGAAGCAAAGAGCGGAAACAAGTATCGCAAAGCCGTTGCCGTAAGGCATAAGCGAGGTCTGTATAACGCCTCTGAACCAGTATTCCTCAAACAACGGAGCAAGGATTACCATCTGTATGAACAAAAACGCAAGATACCACGCACCGCTTCCCGTTCCCGAAGAAACTATCGGAGTAAGCGTATCCTCGACCGCCGATTGATTGTGTATAAGCAGAAATGATACGGCAAGCACTATTATATTAGCTATCTGACCTGCGCCGTACATAGGTACAAACCACGATATAGCCTTGCCGAGCCTTTTCGGCTTTTTGTACACCGTCTTGTCAAACCGATAGCCGAAAACCCTTGCGGTAACAGCTATCGCAAGGCCGTATAATATAATTATGCTCGAAAGCGACTGCACAGACGATACTATCTGACTGTCGCATCCGCTCATAACAGTGCCTATAAGCCACGCCGCCGCATCTGCAATACAACGTGCCGCAAATATTATTATAAGCGCAAGCCCCGCTTTCCCGCAGGCACTCTTGAAATCAGCGGCGCACATCGAGAACTTCTCCCGTTTCCAGCATTTCCTTTACATAGCTCGGCAGAGCAAAGCAGCCCTTGTGAAGCTCTGTATTATAATATCTTGTCTTAATTCCGAGTGAATTCCAGTGCTGTTCATCAAGATCCTTTATCGGGTCAAGTCCCTTGCTTGCAAAGCCGAACAGCCAGTGTCCGCTTGCGTATGTCGGGATATGAGCCTGATAAACGGCGCACACAGGGAACACCGACTTTATACGCTCGTGCGCCCTGCACATAGCCTTTGCGTCATTTACATAGAACGGGCTTTCGTGCTGATTCACAAGTACGCCTGTATCGGTCAGCGCATTATAGCAGTTTCCGTAGAACTCAGGTGTGAAAAGTCCCTCGCCCGGTCCGAACGGATCGGTAGAATCCACTATTATAAGGTCATATTCGCCCTGCTTGCGTCTTACAAAACGAAGTCCGTCGGTAAAATGTTTATCAAGTCTGGGGTCGTGCATCGAAACGGTCATTTCGGGGAAATATTCCTCGCAGACCTCAACGACCTTTTTGTCTATCTCGACAAGGTCGATATGCTCTATCGTGCTGTAACGGCACAGCTCCCTTACCGTACCGCCGTCGCCTGCGCCGATAACAAGCACGTTCTTTATATCCTTCTTTACCGCCATAGGAACGTGAACTATCATATCGTGATAGATAAATTCGTCCTTCTGCGTTATCATTACATATCCGTCAAGCGCAAGCAGTCTGCCGAATTCGAGCGACTGAAACACGTCTATGCGCTGATACTCGCTCTGCTCGCTGTAAAGCTGTTTGTCAACTCTTATAGAAAATCTTACGCTGTCGCTGTGATTTTCCGTAAACCAAAGATCCATTTGTATTACCGTCCTTTCAATCTGTAAACGCATAAGTCAATGTGGTACGGCGGACGAATTTATTCGTCCAGTATCATAATATTCTTTATTTCGAGGTCCTGTGTACCTGTAAGGAAACAGCCCTTATCCCCTGCATATTTTATATATGCGAGAATTTCGTCTGTTATCTGCTCACCCGGTGCAAGTATCGGTATTCCGGGCGGATAGCACATTACAAATTCACCGCTTATCTTGCCGGAACTTTGTTCGATCGGTACGCTTTTCTTGTTTCCGTAGAATGCGTCCTGCGGCGACAGCTTAACTATAGGATTGATATACTCGTGGTCAAGCATACCCGTCTTATCCTTTGAATAGATACGCTTTATGTCGTTGAGCGCTCCGATGAGCCTGTCTAAATACAGCTCCCTGTCGCCTATCGAAACATAAGCGAGTATATTTCCTATATCTCCGAATTCTATCTGTATGCCGTATCTGTCACGCAGAATATCATACACCTCGATACCTGCAAGTCCTATATCCCTTGTGTGTATCGACAGCTTTGTCACGTCAAAATCATAGAACGCACCGCCGTCACACAGCTCCTTTGAGAATGCGTAATATCCGCCTATCTCGTTTATCTCGTCACGCATATACTGCGCATAGGACTGCACCTTTGCGAATATCTCCCTGCCGTGAAGCGCAAGGTTTCTTCTCGATATATCAAGGCTCGACATCAGAAGATAGCTTCCGCTTGTCGTCTGCATAAGGTTAATTATCTGCCTTACATAGCCCTCGTTCACCGTGTCCGCTGTAAGTAAAAAACTGCTCTGTGTCAGCGAGCCGCCGCTCTTGTGCATACTTACTGCGGCAAAATCCGCACCTGCCTTCATTCCCGCAAGCGGCATATTGTCACCGAAGTAGAAATGTGTTCCGTGCGCCTCGTCCGCAAGAAGATACATTCCGTGTGCATGCGCAAGGTCGGCTATCTTCTTAATATCCGAGCATACTCCGTAATAGGTAGGATTATTTACAAATACCGCCTTTGCGTCGGGGTTTTCGAGTATTGCCTTTTCAACATCCTCGACCGTCATTCCCAGCGGTATGCCCAGTTCCTTGTTTACTCCGGGATTAACGTAAACAGGCACCGCTCCGCCGAGAATAAGCGCATTTATCGCACTGCGGTGTACGTTACGGGGCATTATTATCTTCTCGCCACGCTTTGCTACGGCAAGCGCCATAGCCTGCACTGCGGCGGTCGTTCCGTTTACTATAAAGAATGCGTTCTTTGCGCCGAAAGCCTCTGCGGCTATCTGCTCCGCTTCTTTTATTACGGAAACCGGATGACAGAGGTTATCGAGCGGCTTTGACGAGTTCACGTCCACCGTCATACATTCTCTGCCTAAAAATTCCGTCAGTTCGGGGTTGCCCCTGCCCATCTTATGACCGGGTACATCAAAAGGCACTATGCGCTTTGCCCGGTATTCCTTTAACGCCTCATATATAGGCGCACGCTCCTGTGAGAGCATATCATCAGTCCTTTCGGGAAGGAAGTAATGTTGTCATAATATCACATTGATATTTTTGTAGGGGAGGGGCTTGCCCCTCCCGCAGATTTATTGATTACGTCTTTTGCCGGTTCATCAGTCAAAAGTGTGAGATCCGCTCACCCATAAATATTCATCCCCGAATATATCTCTATCATCTCACGCCTCAGGCTCTCCGTAATTCTCAGTCGCTCCTTAGGCGGAATGTCATATATATCCGTATTGAACAGGTAGTTTTTCAGATCCATTTCACGCACCATAAGCCTTGTGTGGAATATGTTCGCCTGATACACATTTATATCTGTAGCGTCATATTTCGTCAGCGTATAATCGTTGATAAAATCCTGTATCGAGGTTATATCGTGGTCGAGATACAGCTTTCTTCCGCCTACATCACGGGTAAAGCCTCTCACCCTGTAGTCTATCGTTATAATATCGGAATCGAAACTGCCGATAAGATAATCCAGCGCATTAAGCGGCGAAATCTCTCCGCAGGTCGAAACGTCAATATCCACCCTGAATGTAGAAATACTGTTGTTCGGGTGATATTCGGGATAGGTATGCACCGTAACGTGCGACTTGTCAAGATGTGCAACCACCGTTTCGGATGACAGAGCCTTGCCGGCACCGTTACGCTGAGGATGGAGCGGCTTTCCGTCCACCATTCCTCTGTTGCACGACTTGTCTATCTCCATACTGTCCGTAGCCTTTTCGCTTATCAGCAGTGTTACGCTCGCACCCTGCGGATCGTAATCCTGCTTTGAAATGTTAAGCACATTCGCCCCGATTATATCCGTAACGTCGCACAGTATGCCCGTAAGTCGCTCGGAATTATACTGCTCGTCGATATAGTCTATATATTCTTTCTGCTCTCTTGCTCCTTTAGCATAACAGACATCGTATATGTTGAAGCTCAGAGTCTTTGTGAGGTTGTTGAAACCGTACAGCTTCAGCTTTTTTTCCAACAGACACACAACCTTTCGGAAAAATATCTGCAATAAACGCAGCTAATATAATAATATAGTAAAACTGCCCTCTTGTCAATAAAAACTTGTGTAAAGAAGCCGCCGACGGCTTTGATGCTCATCGGCGGCTATGAATATTATTCTGTTTAATTTGAGATTACACGTTATCCTGACCGGGAACATACTCAAGACTGTCGTCTGAAGTTGTAACCTCTGCAGTTTCCTTAGACTTTATTTCTCCCGAAGTATCATTCTTATCCTTGAATACGAACTTCAGCAGGATAGGAGTTACTACAGTAGTGATAACCACCATGATTACTATAGGACCGAAAAGTCCGCTGCTCATAAGTCCCATATTAAGACCCTTATCCGCAACTATCAGCGCAACTTCGCCACGGGAAATCATTCCCACGCCGATTTGCAAAGCCTCTTTGTTCGTGTATCTGCATATCTTCGCACCAAGTCCGCAGCCGACAACCTTTGACAGTATAGCGACTACCAGCAGTACAACGGCGAATATGATGATTGTAGGTGTCATATTTGTAAGCGTTACCTTAAGACCTATGCTTGCGAAGAAGATAGGCGACAACAGCAGATAAGACATTGTATCAAATCTGTGTGCGATATACTTCGTCTTTGACGTACTTGAAATTACAAGACCTGCAACGAACGAACCTGTAATATCGGCAACACCGAAGAATTCCTCGGCAACATACGCAAAGAGAAGGCAGAGCGCAAAGCTGACAATAACATAACGGCGCTGATTTTCTTCCGTTCTCTGTGTCCACTTGTTGAATACGAAGTGGAAGAATACACCGAACAGCAGAGCGAATGCGAAGAAGCCGAGTATCTTCAGTATTACTATACCGATATTTCCCGACTCGGGATCTGCAAGAGATGTAATTACCGTCAGTGCAATGATACCGAGTACATCGTCTATAAGAGCCGCACCGAGTATTGCGTTACCCGCTCTTGTGTTGAGCTTTCCGAGTTCCTTGAGCGTTTCGACGGTGATACTTACCGATGTTGCAGTAAGGATAACACCTACGAAAACATCCTGCAGGAATGTCGATGTCGAAAGAGTGGGATCTGCCGTACCGAACAGGAACGCTGTAGCGGCACCGCCGACCAGAGGAACGATAACACCGATAAGCGCTATTATCGAGCTTGCAAGTCCGCACTTTTTCATCTCACGGATATCCGTTTCAAGACCTGCGGCGAACATAAGCACTATAACGCCTATCTCCGACAGATTGCTGAGTATCGGAGCGTTGTCAAGAGATACAAGGTTAAGACACACAGGGCCTAAAATAATGCCCGCAACCAGTGCGCCGACTACCTGAGGCAGCTTTATAACCTTTGACAGCAGTCCGAATGCTTTTGTGAAAATGAGGATTATCGCTATATAAAGCAGATATGTGTAATCCATAATTCATCTTCCTTTCCTTTGTTCTACTTTTTCTTTTCGTCACAAAGGCTATATCGCAGCTGTGCGATATAGCCCCTGTTTTTTCTGTATGCCCGTATTATAACACCTATTTAGAATATGTCAATCCGCCTTGAATGTTAAAACAAAATTTTTCGTCAAAATCTATGAATTTACCAAACAAAAATGTTATAAGTGGATAATTTTCTTGACAAATTTCCATGAATTTTTTGAATGGCTCGTTATTCATTTTTGCAATACTATTATTTGTAAAGCTGACATTTAAAGTATTTCCTTTTTCGGCTGAATTCTTTCAAATTGGCATAAACAAAAGCGTTGCGGGATTTTTACATTCCCGTAACGCTTTTATAATCATGAATTTTTCACAGCAGTTTATTCAATTTACTAGTTTTTCAGCCCTGCTTTGCTATCATGCATACAGCGTGTGCGGCTATACCCTCTCCTGCTATGCCAAGACCCTCCTCAGTAGTCGCCTTTACGTTTACATCGTCCGTGTCAAGTCCCAGAGCCGCCGCTATGCTCCTTTGCATATCGGGAATGAACTTTGCAAGTTTCGGCTTTTCCGCAACTATCGTTATATCCGCATTCGTAACGTGAGCGTTTTTCCCGTCGAGCAGTTTTCTGACGTGTTCAAGCAGCTTCATACTGCTGATACCCTTGTACCTGCTGTCGCTGTCGGGAAAATGCCGTCCTATATCGCCCAGAGCCACAGCACCGAGCATAGCGTCCATAAGAGCGTGTACCGCAACATCTGCATCGCTGTGACCGAGAAGCCCCAGATTATCCTTATTCGGCACCTCCACACCGCAGAGTATCAGCTTTCTGCCCTCTACAAGCCTGTGCACGTCATATCCGTGACCTACACAAAGTTTTGGTGCGCCTGTTTTCCCGATAATATATTCCGCCATTGCTATGTCCTCTTTCGTGGTCAGCTTTATATTGTCATAACTGCCCTCAACGATAAACGGCTTTATCCCATACAGTTCCATTACCGATGCGTCATCAGTTATCCTTGCGTCATTCACATCGAGCTTTTCCGCCGCCGCAAGATAGTCGGCTTTTCTTGCCGCCTGAGGTGTCTGTGCAAGCCACAGACCGCTTCTGTCCGGAGTAGCTGTGACAACACCGTCATCGCATATCTTTACCGTATCCTTCGCTCTTACCGCCGCCAGTGCCGCACCGTGCCGAAATGCCTCCAGTGCGACCTTGTCTGCCGTCTTTGCCGTCACAAAAGGCCTTGCTCCGTCATGCACCGATATCACATCGCACTCGCATGAGGTCTGCCTTACCGCTTTCACCGCCGACTCAAAGCGTGTCGCTCCGCCCGTGATGATTTTTATCGGCTTATCGGTATTTATGTTTTCGCTTACAAGCTCTCTGATTTTATCTGTATTATCCTCGCTTGCCGCTATTATTATTTCATCGGCGTTGCTTTCGACAAACCGTTCTATGCTGTACAGTATGACCGCCTTGCCGCAAAGCATTGCCGTCATCTTGTCAAAGCCCATCCTCCTGCCGCTACCTGCGGCAAGTATTATCGCACTTATAAACATACTTCTCCTTTACGATCAGTCAAAATGCTTATAGTTTCCGAGGAACTTGAAATACTTCATTTCCTCCTCAAGTATCGTCATAAGCCTTACCACCTCAGGGTCAAGCGCATTTCCCTCAAAGTCGAGATAGAACACCACATCAAACGTTTCTCTCTTTATATCCTGCTTTGCCTGCGGAACGGGCGCACTCTCTATCTTTGTGATATTAAGGCCGTACAGTGCAAAACGTATCAGCATTCTGTACAGTGAGCCTGTCGTATGCGGCAGTGACATACAGATAGAAATTATATCTGCGTCCGGTGTCACCTCAGGCCGCTTTGATATGCAGATAAAGCGTGTGGTATTATCGGGGTTGTCGGCAATATCACGCTTTACCGTTTCCAGTCCGTAAAGCTCGGCGCATCTTTCCGAGCATATCGCCGCTATCGTGTTATCATCGCTGTTTGCGACCATTTCTGCGGCAAGAGCCGTGTTCGCATAAGGCACCTGCCTTGCAGGATATCCCTTAAGAAATCCGAAGCACTGCTTGAGTGCCTGCTCGTGTGAATAAATTGTCTTTATATCCGCACCGGGCTTTGCGGCAAGGCAGTGGTTTATCTTTATCTGCGTACGCTTGCAGATATAGAAATTGTACTTCGCAAGCAGGTCGTATGTTTGCCTTATATCGCCTGCCGTGCTGTTTTCTATAGGCAGTACGCCGTAATCCGCACTTCCGTTCTCAACCGCCTCGAACACATCCGAAAAATCGGGGTAAAAATCTATTTCGGAGTCGGGGAACAGCTTGACCGATGCCTCCTCCGTATTACTGCCCTTTGTTCCGGGGCAGGCGATTCTTACCGGCTGTGTTTTTGGGCTTTCAAAATGCGGCACGGGTGCGTCGGACAATATTCTCTGCTGTAAGCATTTCGATATATCCATTATACAGGTGAAAAGCTGACCTGCGCCCTCCGCCAGATCATCTGGAGATTCGCTCTTTATACGTTCAAGTATTTCCTGCTCACGCTTTCCTTGAAATACCTGCATATTGTTTTCCTTCTTGTATTTGGCGACCCCTACGCAAAGCTCCATTCGCTTAAGGAACAGGCTGAGTATCTGATCATCCGTTGCATCGATCTCTTTTCTTATGTTCGCAAGATCCATTTTTATTCTCCGTTTCTTTATTTCGGCATTTTATACATTATACAGCAATTGTCGCAGAGCTTATAGGAAGTCCTGCGACAATCGTAGTTTTATATCAGTTCGTTTTTGATGATGTTGAAGATGATGAAGACGAGCCGCCTGACTTTGCGTAGTAAACCGTAACCTTTTCTGAATCCTTAACGTTTACCGTTTCGCCTATCTCCTTACTGCATTTAACAACATATCCGTCCTTTACGCCGTGCGTATCGCTCGTTGCCTTCTTCTCAAACTTTACATTCTTCTGTGAAAGCAGAGCTGTGTACTGGTCAACCTTAAGACCCGTATAATCCGGCAGCTTTATTGAAGCGGGACCCTTGCTCACAACGAGTTTAATTTCCGTTCCGGACTTTATTTCGGTATCGGGCTTTATGCTCTGGCTTATTACAATACCGTTTGCTACCGTATCGTCAAACTTGTACTCTGCGGTTATTTTTACAAAGTTATATGTATCCTGGACAGAAGTAAACAGTGCACCTGTGAAGGTGGGGCATCCGTAAACTATATCGGGCGCAGTATCTGAGGAAACCGTAGTATTTGTCGTGGTGGTTTCCGGAGCGCTCGAGGTTGTCGTGCTTTCGGGAGCGGAATAATAATTGGGATCTGTCGAGCTTGTGTTGCCCTTATCCGTGATTGCAAGTACAGTTATCGCTATCGCAAAGCCTATCACGATGACCGCACATACAATTATCGTTGCGATAACGGCAATCTTGTTATTCTGCTTCTTTTTCTTTGCGTTAGCCGACTTTGTGCCTGTGGGAGCGGGCTTTGCTTCTTCCTTCGTTTCAACCTTTCTGACACGCTGAACGGGGCGCACAGGCTCCTGCTCTGCCGTGTTGAACTTAGGCTGTTCAAACAGCTTTACAACAAGCTCCGTTATAGTCTGTATACGGTTTGACGTATTCAGCTTAAGGCCGTTCATTATAACCTTTGAAACGTGGCTCGGCACATTTCTGTTTATCACCATAGGCTCGGGGCAGTTATCATTTCCCAGCCTTGAAATAGATTCTGTAGGCACACAGCCCGTCAGCACCCTGTATAAAGTAGCGGATATGCCGTACACATCTGTCCACGTTCCCTGCCACTCGGCTGAGGAATACTGTTCGGGAGCGGAATATCCGGGGTACATTTCGCATGCGATCTCCGTACCTGTTGTTCTTCCTGCGCTTATCTGGAAATCTATCAGCTTAAGTTCGTTCTTCTCTGTTACAAGTATGGTCTGCGGACTGATTCCTCTGTGGATTATCCCTGCCGAATGCACAAGGCTCAGCGTTGTCAGTATCGGAGGGAAAAGCTCCTTTACTCTGTCCCAGGTAAGCTCGCCCGAGCAGTTCGCAAGATAAGCCTTCAGAGTGATTCCGTTTATAAACTCGAATATTACATACGCCGTATTGTTCTGTGGGAAAATATCAAGCACCGTCTGTATATGCGTCATTGAGCGTGCCTTGAGCAGTGCCTTGTTAAGTTCAACGAATTCCGACATATACGTTTTATAAAGCGGAAGCCTGTTAGCGTCAACCACTATCTGAGGATCGCCCTTCTTGCGTGAGCAAAGCGTATCCGGCATATATTCCTTGACGGTGACCTTTGCACCCGTCACCTTGTCGAAGCCGATATATGTAGCGCCCTCGCCGTTATAGCTGAGCAGCTTTCCTACAATATAACGGTCGTTGAGTATCGTTCCCGGTGCCAGATATGACGGCAGATAAGGAGCGTCATTGCTGTAGCCGCACTTCTCGCACGGTCCGTCGCTCTCTTTCTCGTTCATACAACCTAAACACAGTCTGTTTATCTCTGTCATTCAGACATTCCTTTCAAAAGAGGGTTACCCTCGCAAAGTTTTATGTATATAACCGCCGTTTACAGCGGTAATTCTATAATTCAGCTATTATATAATAACTTAAAAACCGCCGGATGTCAACGCTTTTAACCGATTTGTAATAATATTGTAACTTTTTTAAAAAAATCGGTGTTAATTTAAATAATATTGGTATTTCTTTCTATAAATTATTTTGTGTAAGTTGACAAAGCCTGCTTTTAACGCTATACTGAAAGAAAAAATTCTGATTGGGTGATAACTATGTTCGGTAAAAGCAAACGTCCTAAGGATACAATGTCCGTAAAGGATATGACACGGCTCGACAAAAGACCGCTGAAATACGTCACAATGCGTGACCCCGAAACCTATAAGGAAGTACGGCTCGGAGAAAACGGCGCAGTGAATATAATGGACGGCGACTTTGTCCTTGTGTGTCTTGGCAGGGATGTAATGCGTTGTGACCTGTCGGAAGTGCGTGTGGGCGAGCTTATGAACCTGTCGGGCATAACGGTCAAGGGTATTGATAAAGGAACAGGTAAGGAAATGTCGGTTATCGCATACTTTGCAGATAAATTCTGATGCGACAAAACAGGGTTTGTTATTTTTGCCAATTCTGCAAAACGATTTTTGTGAATAATTTACAAAATATCACATCGAGTGATAAATGATATAAATATGCGATTGACATCTTTTTTTGCTATGGTATAATTTAAATAATATTCAGTGCGTATTATTTGTGTGTTATTATCACATTTTATTCCGCTGTCCGATTATCAATTCAAGCACAAATTTCTTTCAATTATATTCTTACGTAGAGGTAAAAAGATGTCCTGTTATTTTTATATTCTCTGCAAATACTGGAGAAAACATTTGCGTACCGCTCTGTCACTGCTGTTTTCCGGATTACTGCTCACCGCAATAATCACATCGGTTTTTCTTTTCATTCGTGAAGAGATAAACCGTGAGGTCGAAACGGGATATGACTCCTTCGGAAAATACGATCTTATTCTGAGCAACATTCCCGATGATATAAAAAACGAGCTGATCCCTTCCGACCTGACCTTCACACACCAGACCGTGACCGTATCGGGAAAAGCCGGTTTCTACGGCAAGGAATATAACTACGGCTATACGGATAAGGCTTGCAATTTACTTCACGTTCCGATGAAAAACGGTTCGATGCCTGTTTCGGAAAATGAAGCCGCTGTCGAGCAGTCGCTTCTTGAAAGTGTCGGTTATCTCGGAAAAACCGGCGACAGCATAACAATAAACGACAGGCAGTATATTCTTACGGGCATTATCGACAAGGCGTACTCTGAAAGACCGCTGTGCGAAAAAGCCGAATATACCGATGACGATGAGATACCTCCCGATCCCCTTCCTCTTATATATGTCGGAAAACCGTCAGACACTGCGGCAACAGGCTACACTATCGACCTGTACGGAGGCGGCGGCATTACAGTCAAAAATAAGGAAAGCGGCGAGCTCAGCATTTTCGGGATTTCCGACCGTGAGTTTGTTACCTTGATTGAAGAAAAATATTCATCGCAAAACGGCGATGACGCATATTTACATTTCTACGCAAACAACCACGAAGAAAATATCGCCGATGAACAGCATCTTATCAACAGAAATACGCTCTGGCTTATTATCATGTCATCCATTTGTGCGTTGATTGCCGTATTGTCTTTTATCTGCGTGCTTAATATAGTTTTCAGGGAAAGAGAAAACACAGGCCGTCTTTTGCACAATATAGGCTTTTCAAAAAGCAAAAGCACTATTATGTACGCAACCGAAGCGGTTATGCTTTTTATCGCTCAGACCGTGTTCGGAATAGCTCTCGGCATACTGTTCTATTCCGTTTCCTACTCCGTGCGTACAGGAATTATGGGTATGAGCGGATACAGCGCCTTTACGACCGACCCTATCGTTCTCGGTGCGACCGCCGACCCACTTATTATCGCCGTTATATTCTCTGCAATAACCATCACACTCGGATACCTTGTGTTTATACCGATCACTCTTTCGTCAAAAAAGCAAAAGAAAAAAAGATTACTACACTGTTCAGATTCGGCGGAAGGTATGCTTTCACGTTCGCTCGGCAGTAAGGGCATAACGCTTATACAGACCGTCGCTCTGTCGCTGATAGTATTCGGTACCGTTCTCGGCTATATGCGATACACCCGTGACGGAAAGGTAGTAATGAACTGGCTTTTGTTTGACTTTCCGCCGACCTATACTATCGGTTCGCTTGATTCACTCGATATGGAGGAGGACGGCATAGCCGATTATTTATCCTGCCCTCCGATAACGGCGACCTCTCTCGGACAGGATGAAGCACACAACCTTAAAATAGCAAATTACGGCTACACCTACGGTCTGTCTGACAATGACACCGTGAAATTCACCGACGCCCTGTCTTTCGGATATATCGAAAACGCCTTTGCCGTGTGCGACAGCGAAACCTCCGCCTATAAAAACAGCCCCGAAACGACGCTTCAGACAGACGATGACACGATAGCCTCCGTTTCAGAGCTTTCCGACAAAGAATATAAGAGCTTTTTCGGCTCAGACGGTATCGGCGGCAAATTCTGCTATAATATTCCGATAAGACTTGCCGATGAAAAGACGCTGAATGCGCTTTCCTCATATATTTCCGGCGGTCTGCCCGACATATCCGCACTGAACAGCGGAGAAAAGGTCATTATGGTGCAGGAAAGCGGCCGTAACACCTATAAGGTCGGTGACAGCATTCGGATTATGGGCGTTACCGCAAACGACAGTAATTACGGCATAGGCAAGGTAGCAGACCATACCTTCACTGTCGGCGCTACGCTAACGCTGAACAATTTGTCGGATAAAACGCTCCGTTGCCTTTTAGATTTCGGTTTTCAGGAAAAAGAAAACAGCGGATGTTTCCTGCTGACCACTGCCGCAGGTGCGGCTTCTTCGGACTTCTCAGGAGCGGTATACAACAGCGTCTATTCATCGACCGATATTGACGGCGGTCTTGTTCCGCCGGCGGCAGGTATGACCCGTACCAATTTAGGCGAGATGAAAAGGCAGGAAGCCATAGACAAATTCAACAGAATGTCGGGTACTCTCGCCACCGTTCTTATAATGTCGCTTCTCGGCTTTGCGGCTTATTTCAGCTGTATCGGACTTAAAATAAGAATGAAGTCTTATGAAATATCCGTGCTTCGTGCCTTAGGAACACCGCTTTCACGGATACGGCGAAAGCTGTTTATCTCAAACCTCAGAATACCGGTCATAGCGACCGTCTTTGCAGGTCTTGCCGCTTACGGAGTACAGCTCTTTACAAGCAGGATGTACGACAAGGTCGATATTATGAAAGAACAGCTTGAAAGCGGTATAGCCGATTTTGACGAATCGGCGGCTTCGGATATTATAAACAACTGTTTTCTGAATGATGAATTCTGGATGGTTCCCCTTATAAAACCGCTTGTTATAATTTTTATCGCCATCTCGATAATAACCGTTATACTCACTGTGCTTTCAACAAAAAAATTCACATCTGAAATTTCTGTTCAACTGAACGAGGAAAGGAAAAGGCAATGATTACAACAACCGGACTTACCCGCATATACGGCAAAGGCGAAAATGCCGTTACCGCTATAAATAACCTCGATATACGCATAGATGACGGAGAGCTTGTAGCAATAACAGGCAAGAGCGGAAGCGGAAAAACCACTCTGCTGAACATACTCGGAGGACTGGACAAGGCAACAGGCGGAAGCGTTTGCTATGACGATACCGACATAACAAAACTCGCAGATACGGCACTGGCGGATTTCAGATTGAACAAGATCGGCTTTGTGTTCCAGTTTTACGATCTGATACCGGAACTTACCGCAAAAGAAAACATACTTCTTCCGTCAAAGCTCGCCAAAAAGGGCAAAACCGATATATCGGATACCGTAAAAAAGCTGGGTGTCGAAAATCTGCTCGGCAGATACCCGTCAGAACTTTCGGGCGGTCAGCAACAGCGTGTGGCTATCGCAAGAGCGCTTATCAATGACCCCTCGGTTCTTCTTTGCGATGAGCCTACAGGCAACCTTGACGTTTCGACAGGAAACGATGTTCTTTCGCTTCTCATCGACCTCAACCGCAACGACAACCGCACAATAGTCATAGTAACACATGATAATCAGCTTGCCGAAAAATGCGACCGCATCATCCGCATTTCAGACGGTAAGATCACAGATTAATAAACAGCCGTATTTGCTCATAAAACAAATACGGCTGTTATTATATTCATTTATTCACGCCTTAACCGAAATAATCGATCTTCATAGCCTTCTTAACCTCGCTCATAGTCTGAGCGGCACACTGACGTGCCTTTTCGGTACCCTTCTTCAGCACATCGTAAACGTAGTCCATATTCTTCGCAAGCTCCTCACGGCGCAGTCTTATCGGTTCAAGCTCCTCCTGCATTACATTGTTAAGGAACTTCTTTATCTTCATATCGCCAAGACCGCCACGCTTATAATGCTCTTTCAGCTCGTCAAGATTCTTGTAATCGGGCAGATAACGTTCAAAATGCTCGTCTGTGCAGAATGCGTCAAGGTAGGTGAATACCGTGTTGCCCTCGATATGACCGGGGTCTGACACCTGTATATGAAGCGGATCGGTAAACATACTCATTATCTTTGTCTTGATGTCTGCGGGGCTATCCGCAAGGTAAATGCAGTTGCCCAGCGACTTGCTCATCTTTGCCTTGCCGTCAGTGCCGGGCAGACGCATACAAGCCTCGTTTTCGGGAAGTAATATTTCCGGCTCAACAAGCACAGGCTCATAGATGGAGTTGAACTTGTGGACTATCTCCTTTGCCTGTTCGAGCATAGGCAGCTGATCCTCGCCTACCGGTACTGTCGTAGCCTTGAAGGCTGTAATATCGGCGGTCTGGCTTATCGGATAGCATAAAAAGCCTGCAGGTATGCTTGCTTCAAAGTTTCTCATCGTAATTTCCGCTTTTACGGTAGGATTACGCTGTAATCTTGATACTGTAACAAGGTTCATATAGTAGAATGTAAGCTCGGTAAGCTCGGGTATCATCGACTGAATGAATATCGTTGACTTTTCGGGGTCAAGTCCTGCCGCCATATAGTCAAGCGCTACCTCTCCTATGTTACTGCGTACCTTTTCGGGATTGTCGAAGTTATCGGTCAGCGCCTGTGCGTCTGCGATCATGATGTATATTTCGTCAAAATCGCCCGTATTCTGTAACTGCACTCTGCGTCTGAGCGAGCCTACATAGTGTCCTATGTGAAGTCTGCCTGTGGGTCTGTCACCCGTTAAAATAATCTTGCTCATAATATTTACCTCATTTTTTATACGGCTTAATAAAAAAGCTCCCGTTCCGAATAAGGAACAGAAGCCGTATCTGCAAGCCACCTTATTGTTACGCACATAAAAATGCGCTCTCTGTGTAACGGTCAGAGCCTTCCGTCAGAAACTACTCGCTTATCGCTTTCGGTCTGCCCTCGCAAGTCCATTCGTATCGGATAAATACACCGCTTTTCAGCTAATGCGGCTCTCTGTAGTATCTCTGCCGATATTACTACTCTCGGTCAACGGTTTGATATAGACTTAGTATATCACCTTTTCCCACCGTTGTCAAGCACGGCGAGCGGCAATGTGCCGCCACAAATTCGCCGTTCCGATTGTCAGCGATATGAGCAACCTCCGTTACCGGCGACAACATTACGCAATTGCGTATTTATCACTCTAATAACATCACAGCTTCCACCGCCCTCGTACTATCACTCACCCCGCACTATCACAACTTGCCTCCCCCTCAAAAAAGGGGAGGTGGATTGACGGCAAGGCACAAACTGCTGCTTTGTTGCGTTTTGCTTGCGATACCCCTGCCTTTTTTAATTTGCCAAACTTATCTGCCGTCAAGACGGAGGGATTGCACTCCGTCAGCACAATTATTTTAATAGGCGGAACTTGAAGCGGCTCACAGCCGCCCGACGTTTTATAAATCACTGCTTCGTTAAACCCCGCCGTTTTGCCACCCTCAGCCAACCTCAGACATTTCCAAAGGCGGAATTTACAGTGGTTTTCAGCCACAGGCGGAACTTGGAGCGGCTCACAGCCGCGCCGCCGTTTTATAAATTACTGCTTCGTGTAACCCCGCCGTTTCGCTATCTTTTGCTGTACTGCAACAGCATTAAAGGCGGAATCTGAGGCGGCTCACAGCCGCCCGCCGTTTTACAAATTACTGCTTTGTGTAACCCCGCCGTTCAACTAACCTAAGCTGATTGATAACAATTCCAAAGGCGGAATTTGGAGCGGCTCACAGCCGCCCGCCGTGTCAAAAAACGTGCCACCGACACCTTTTTTGAGGATAAAAAGCAATACAAAATCAGTTCAGGGAAACTTTTTATCTTGCAAAAAGTTTCCCTAACCCTTCAAAAATTCGCTTTATAATAAGAAATTTCGCTTTCTGCGGAAAGCGACCAAAGACGCTGTCTTTGGAAACTGCGCCCCTTTGAAAAGGGGCGACCGAAACTTTTAATTTCCCATTTTAACGTTAAAATGGTGTTCCGTAAGGAACCCGCCGATAACGAAAGTTAAGCAAAGCTCAATCAAATAGAACGGCGAATCTGAAGCGGCTCACAGCCGCACCGCAGCCGCCGCACTATGCGCCGTTGAGAACGCTATCTGTAAATTATATCCGCCAGTATAAGCCGCACAGTCGATTATCTCCCCTGCAAAATATAACCCGTCAATCAGCTTCGAGCCCATCGTTTTCGGGTCTATTTCCTTGAGCGATACTCCTCCGTCTGTGATTATCGCTTCTTCTATCGGTCTTAGTCCCGTCACCGTAAGATCAAAGCGCTTCAGCGCATTTACAATTGCCGCTCTTTGCACCTTTGTAATCTCGCTTATCCTTGTATCGACCGCAACTCCTGCCTTGTCAAGCACAGGCTCTACCATAGCCTGCGGCAACAGCCCTCTCATAACAGTAGAAATCTGCTTTGTATGCTGTTCGCCGAAGTCACGGAGCAGTCTTGCGTCCAGCTTTTTATCGTCAAGCGCAGGCTTCAGATCTATCTCAAGCCTGTAAGTGCTTTTCTTGACATAAGCCGATGCGGAAAGCACCAGCGGACCGCTGACCCCGAAGTGCGTGAACAGCATTTCTCCCTGCTCCCTGTACACAGGCTTGTTCTTTGCCGTATCAATAAGCGACAGCGTTACATTTTTAAGGCTAAGCCCCGACATATCACAGCAACAGCTTTCCTTTACGCATATCGGCACAAGCATGGGCTTTGGTTCAACTATCGTATGACCGAGCGCCCGTGCTATCTCATATCCGCTGCCGTCTGAGCCTGTACCGCTGTAGGACGCTCCGCCGGTCGCTATTATGACGCTGTTTGCATAAACCTCGCTCTCGCCGAGCCTTACTCCTTTTACCCTGCCGTCCTCGGTTATAACACCTTTTGCGTGCGCTGTGATAACCTTGACGCCAAGCGTACCCATGCGTTTTTTCAGTGCCTCAACTATATCCTTTGCACTGTCTGAAACAGGGAAAACACGGTTTCCCCTCTCCGTTTTAAGAGGCACTCCAAGCCCCTCGAAGAAATTCATTGTATCATACGCCGAAAAACCCGCAAGAGCGCTGTATAGAAAGCGGCTTCCTGTGGGTATGTTCTTCATTATATTGTCGTTGTCACTGTTGTTTGTGACGTTGCACCTGCCCTTGCCCGTTATGGCAAGCTTTTTTCCGAGCTGTCTGTTATGCTCGATCACAACGGTGCGTACACCGTTCTCAGCGGCAAAAACGGCGGCAGCCATACCTGCCGCACCTCCGCCGATTATTGCTAAGTCGTAGTTCATTATACGTCCTTTTTATATACCTGATTTTCTTCCCACAGCTTTTCCAGCTTGCCGAAGGTCTGCTCGATGTTGTCCTTGTTTCTTGCGCTCACCGCAACGATTATCGCATTGAGCAGGCTGAGCGGAGCAACGAGCGAATCTGCAAAGCTCGCCATATCGCTCCTTGCTATAAGCAGTTCGTTCGCATAAGCGGCGAGCGGCGATGTCACGCTGTCGGTTATAGCCACAACGTTTGCGTTACATTTCTTTGCGTATGCCGTAGCCTTTATCGTACTCTGCGAATATCTGGGGAAAGATATTGCTATAAATGCGTCCTCGCTGTTCATATGTATGATCTGCTGATAGATACCGCTTGTATTGATAGCCTGTACAAAATGCACATTGTCGAATATAAGCTGGAAGTTATAATCAAGAAATCTTGCGAGAATACTGCTGCTCATAGCGCCGAGTATATATATTCTTCTTGCCGAGCATATCTTCTCTATAGCCCTGTCAAAAGCCTTCGGGTCGATTTCCTCAAGCGTTCTGCGGATACGGTCCATATCCTGCGTGAGCGTGTTCTTAAGCACTCCGTCATCACCGATACGGTCGTTTGTGATATTGATACGCTGTACTGCTGTAAGACGGTTCTTTATCAGCGACTGTAAGCTCTTCTGAAGCTCCGGATAGCCCTCAAAGCCCATTTCTATGGCAAAGCGCACAACCGTGGATTCACTGACGTTTACTGCGTTTCCGAGTTTCAGAGCGGTCATATAAGCCGCCTTTTCATAGCTGTTTATAATATAGTTTGCTATGAGCTTCTGACTTTTCGAGAATGTGCTCATTTTATTTTCAATCTGAACAAGTAGATCTTCCTGCATTTTAGTATCCTTCCGGCATTCCGCCAAATTTTGTGAATGTTTACATATGTTAATTGTACTACATTTCCTTCGATTTTGCAAGCGAAAAATGCAGGATTTCAAAAAATTCCGTCAGAACAGCCGAAATATACATTTTTTTCAAACGTAATCTCTTTCAAATGCAAGCAATGACGTTGTTTCTTGCGGAAGTTTCAGTCGGGTGACGATTACACAAAATATATTTCTTATAGCAATTGTTAAAAGAATGTGATATAATACAAGTAACTAAGATTGATATGAGGTGTTCTGCATGAATAACGATGCTGCTATGTATATCAAAAACGGTGATTACAATTCTGCTTGTGAAATTGCCGACGAGTATTATGAGCAATTCAAGCTCGACGAGTCTGAAGAAATATTGAACGAAATGTATGACAAGCTTATCGACGAATACGGAACCGGTAGTGAGGAAGCTATACGCTGTCTCAAAAAAATCGCACTTGTCAACCGGGAGAAGCATAATTTTGATTATGCCCTGTCACTTTATAACACGGTGCTTGAGTGGTACGATCAAAACGATATGCTTTATGAATCTAACGCACTTGATACGATGGTCGAAATAGCCACAATATTCAATCATTATAACAGATATGACGAAGCCTACACTCTTTTGGGAAAAGCCTACGATATTTCATCTGAAACATACGGTAAAAACGACAGTGAATCGTGCCATATCTTATTCGAAATTGCCGATTGTTGCGAAGAGCTCGGTCAATACGAGGAGTCAATCCTGTGCTATGAACAACTGATAGAAATATACGAAAGCGATGATAACGACGACTGTGCCGAACCTCTTGCTCTCGCATACAACGGGCTGTCTTATACCTACAGAAAAATGGGGCAGCTTGAAAAAGCAAAGGAGCTGTGCGAAAAAGCCGTTGAAATAATGAAAGAAAACGGAGCTCAGGATTCTACAAACCTTCTTCTTATACTGAATGAGCTTTGCGGCATATACAGCAGACTGGAGATGTATGACAAGGAATTCTCACTGCGTAAAGATGTTCTTAAACGAGCAGAAGAGCTCTACGGCTTTGAGCATTACAACGTGAATATCGCCAAAAGCAATCTTGCCGACGCTTACGAAAGTCTGGGCGACTACAAAAAAGCGGCAGAATTATTCAAAGAATGTTATGACTGGTCGGTCACAAACCTCGGTGAAAACCATGGCGAAACTGTCAGAAACCTGAATAGACTTGCGCAGGCTCTGAGAAAAACAGGTAAATATGATGAAGCTATATGTTTGATCGAAAAAGTTTATATACATTTGTCCGAAACTCTCGGCGAAAATCACCCCGACACCATTGACGCAATGGAAAGTCTCGCCTTCTGCTACGCCGATAAGGAAGAATACGGAATTGCAAAAGAAATGATCCGAAAAGCAATTGAGCTGTCCCGCAGCAAATATCGCAGCTGTGCACGCTATTTTTACCTGTGCGAAAGCTATATATTTATGTGTGCCTTAAATGGCGATTATGCCGAAACTATAGAACTGGTCGGCAAGCTCGAGCAATTCAGCAAAACATTTACAGAACCCGTGGAAAACGGTCTTGATGAGTTTATGGCGATCGCTTATAAAGGGCTCGACCAGTTTGATAAAGCCGCCTTTTACCAAAGGAAAAGTATAGAGTTCTATAAAGGAGTCCGTCCAAAAGACCATCCGGAAATTCTGCAAGCAGAGCTTGAACTTGCCGATATATTGTTTGAAAAAGAAGAATATCCCGAAGCTTTAAAAATATGCCTGTCGCTGTCCGAAAAGCTCGAAAAAAGCTGTCAGCGCGAACAAGACAGACTTAACAATACTGTTCTCACCGCAAGAATATATACCGCTACAGGAAAGCACAGTCAGGCAGGCGCTCTTCTTGATACACTTCTTGAAAGCACCGACAAGGAACAATACAAAGATATATATGCAGATGCGTTATTTGCGTCCGCCGAAAACAACAAGTTATTGAAACAATACGCAACAGCTTTAAAACAGGCGGAACAGTCGCTCGAGATCAGAAGAAAAGTCTACAAAAGCACAAGCTCAAAAATTGTTGATTCGGTTAATCAGTGCAACGAAATAAATAAACTTATAAAAAAGGAAAAACAAAATGAAACCATGTAAAGCCGCTTACAAAATAGTCCGTGACGGAGATAACGAAATATTCAAAGGTTTCGGATTCAGACACCTTTCGGACGCAACACAGTATTATGTTCATCCTGACAATCAATCGTACAAAAACACCACAACTCTCTGCCAGCCGATAGGTGAAGCAGTTATGCTGCTTACAGATTTTGTGATTTCAATTACCGAAGATGCAGGGACAAACGGCGACATCTGTTATTCCGATACAGCGACACAGATTTATCTTGATATGCCGGTACAGGCAGAGTGGCACGCAAATAATATAACATCGGTATACAGATATCGAGCTATGCTCGACAATTCTTCGGTTCGGGTGGGTGCTTATGACGCAGACGACAATTATATCGTCAGCAATCCTGTTTCGTTCACCGAAACATTCAAAATAATACCGGTTCTCGTTTTGCTTCTGGCACAAAAGATCCTTACCGATAATGCTTACAAAAACGCATTTCTCGGGTTCTGCGACTTTCCGGATGCGGCGACGTTTGTAAACATACACGAAGACTTCTATCAGTCATATAAAAACAATGACTATCAGGTGAATTACATTGATATTAAAAACTCAGTCCCTTCTTATCCACAGTCATTCGCTTCCGAATTTTCCGTTATACAGGAAAACAGAAAGTCTGTATCACAAGCAAATGATGTTGTCGTCACTGCTTTTGCCGCCGATGAATTCCGGGATGAATTCAGAGAGCTGATACCATCGCTTCCGGATGAATTTATTTTGCCGGAAAATCTGAAAACCATATCAAACGCAATAGTGTCGGGAGATATTCGGGCGCTGTTGCTGCACGGACCTGCCGGCACCGGAAAAACAGTATCATGTAAGTTGATTTGCCGTGAAACCGAGCTTCCCGTTATGCAAACAGTAAACTGCACCGAAAATCTCGATGAATTCATTCTCGGCAAATTTTTGCCCGAAGGCGACAAAATAGTTTTTAGCGAAAGCTATGTCACAAAAGCCATACGATACGGCGGAGCAATTATATTCGAAGAAATCAATTTTGCCCGCCCTCAGCATCTAGCTTTCCTCAACTCGCTCCTGGACGACAACGGATTTGTGCTTCTCGACAACGGCGAAAGGGTCAAACGCCATAAGAATTTCCGCTTTTTTGCAACAATGAACCTGGGATATTACGGAACAAAAGAGCTTAACCAGGCACTTTACAACCGTTTCAACGCCGTATGCGAACTGTCCGAGCTTCCTGACGACGCTATCCGCCGTATGCTTATTGCAAGAGTTCCCGAATGTGCAGAACAGACTGACAGCCTTTTAAGCGTGTATCATAAGTTGAAAAAGAAAATAAACAACGAGGAACTTGATATGGTCATCTCTCCGCGAAACATTGAAAACTGGGCAAGACTTGCAAAATATGAGGGATACATACAAGCGGCAGAAAAGACGATAATACCGGTGGCAAAATGCGACCGCTCTGTAGAAGAAGCGTTTCGTGGAATAATAATGCTGTATAAATGGGTCTGATTATATGAAAAAATTTACTAATGAAGAAGAAAAACTGCTTAAATTGTTCCAGACAGAAGCAAACCGACGTTGCGAGGAAGAATTCGCAAAAATTTTTGCAGAAACAGATGATGTACGGGTCGCCTTCATTAACGAAGGCAGAGCATTTACCGATGGCAGAAATATAGTTGTTGATCCGGCCGAAGATAAGATCTTCAGCGATGCGGAAGCCATAAAAAACACTCTTCGTTTTCTCAGGCTTGACAATTTTACCTGTACAAGCTGGGACGCATTGAAGCTGACCACACGTTCTCAGAACATACACGAGTGCCTCCATATATTGTACACCGCTTTTCCCCCACTTGCCGCCAATGATAAGCGAAGCTCTACAAAAGCACGGATGATAACGCTTGCAATGATAGATAACGTTATAGAGGACAGCTATATCGAGGCGGTTGGTTGCAGTGTATACAACAACGCCGAAATGTTTTTGAAATGGGGAAGGATCGCAAGGCTGTTTTCCGCTCATCCTTCACAGGGCACTTTTTCACAAAAACTCGAAGAAGCAGAGATTGACCCCTCCGATGCGGATAGACTGATGTATATTATAAACTATATGGCGACCGAGCTTCTTTATCCTATGCTTGAGCTTGAAGAGCCGAAAAACGAATGTGGCGATTATCTTTCTGAAATACGCCCTCTTTACCTTTCCGGCTCTGTTGCTCCCTCTCCGGCAGAAAGGCATCGATATGCCTGTATGATATTTGATATTCTCGAAAAACTGATACCCGATTCCGAAGAGCTTCTTGATGTTGATTATTTTGAAAGAATAACAGGCGGAACGGCCACTCATTCGCCGACCAACCGCTCCGTAAAGCCATTGGTGTCAAACGGCAGAACAGCAAGGGTAACACGCAAACTGTTCACGACTCTTGACGGCAAAAAAATCAACGGAAGCGATTTAAACGATAGTTTTTTCCGATTTCTTTCCGAATCAAAAAACGCATACCGCATTGCACTTACAGAAGACGAATCCGTATCAAAAACCTTTGTGTTTACATGCAGCGAACTTGACGGAGCAGCAATACACAGCGGTATAAATGTTATTGAAACACATCCTAAGCCGGACATGCGGTTAGCACGTGCTTATCTTAACATCGTAAAGCAATACCGCACCTCGATTAATACCTATATTTCCCGATTTGAACATTTGCTGAATGCCGAAAAGGACATCTCGGAAGAAAAACAGCTTTTCGGAAGCAATATATCCTCAAAAAACTTTGCCGACCCGAAAAAACGTTACTGGTGCCGAAAAATTTCAGGAAGAGATATACCCGAATTATCTGTTCTGTTCATGATTGACGGCTCCGGTTCTATGAGTGGCAAACGCAGAAAAGCCGCTATGAACTCTGCGGTTATTCTTCACGAAGTGCTTTCGGCGCATAATGTTGAACATGCGATTGTAGAACACCGGGCTGTCTTCGGAGAGCCTTATGTTAATCATAATGTACTTACCGGCTTCAACGCAAAGAGTGCGGAAAAATACAACATACTTCTGCTCGACTCATATGGCGGAACAAGAGAAGGGCTGTCTTTGCTATGGGCAGAACGCTATCTTACCCAAAACAGCACGTCCGAAAACAAAATAATAGTAGTAATTTCCGATGGTCTGCCTGCACACGAATACGGCGGCATAAAATACTTTCCTCCGGTTTCTGTGACGGATACCAGAAATACAGCTATGAAAATATCACACCGCAAAACAAAAATAATCTCAATAGCGTTAGGCGAGGGCGGTGACAGCTGCTACGATGAATTGAAGCAGATATATCCCAGAACTGTAGATTGCACCGACCTGAACGCTCTTACAGGACAGTTGCTCAGGATTATTTCAAAAGAATTGAATGCCTTTAGATAATACGCTCACCGATAATTCCGTACTGCTTTTTCATCAATCTCTCCCCACCTCCCTCATCATCCACGCCACGGCATACTCGGTCGTCATATACACTCCGTCCGATATACCCGCCTTTCTTGCGTCTGTGCCCACAGCGTAAATACCAAGGTCAACCCCTCCGTAAAGGCACTGAGTAACCGCAATCGCTTTTGCTCCCACGGCTATTACTCTGCCGAGCGCCGCCCTCACTCTTTCGGGTATTCCTCCTGCTCCGTAGCAACGTATGACAAAACCCCTGATACCGCCCTCATACAGCATTTTTATCATATCCGGGTTGAAGGACGGATGCATATCAAGGACGGCGACTTTACCGTCCGCCTTGCATAAAGAGCAGTCATACCTGTATTTACCGCCGCAAGGCTCATTGCAGGTGATTTTCACCCTGCCGCTTTTTAAAGTGCCAATATCCCCCTTCACACAGGTGAAAGCGTTATCCGATACGGTATCGATCTTGGTGCAATCTCTTCCGTCCATAATTTTTCCGCCGAAAACAACGCAGACACGGCACACCGTACCGCTTCCTGCCACAGCCAGAGCATCCTCAAAGTTCGCCGGTGCGTCACTGCCGCTGTCAAAGAACGGACGCTGCGATCCGGTAAGCACGACCGGCACGGGCGGATTTTCCGTCATGACCGATAAAGCGGCGGCAGTATATGCCATAGTGTCCGTTCCGTGCGTTATAACTATCCCGTCATATTTCCCGATGTTATCATTGACCGTATCTGCAATGCGCTTCTGGTCGGATATTGTCATATCACTGCTGTCTATATTCATCAGCGTAATCGGCACAATATCATATTTTTCGCAAACCTGCGGCATAAGCGCCAGTATTTTTTCTGCCTGCTCTTCGCTTGACTGCGGAGCAAGTCCGCTTTTTGTGCCTGCGCACGAAAATGTTCCGCCCGTTTGTATCCATAATATCCTTTTTCTCATATCCACGCTCCTTAAGCTGTTCACTGCTGTTATTATACACCGTCACGCATGCTTATACAAGCGGTTTTTACACCTTGACAATGTGCCGATTTTACCCGCATAATTATGCGGTGTGCTGTCACACTGTGTCTGAGAACGTTTTAACACGGTTAGGCACACCTTGACGGCGTGAATTAGAGGTAGTTATAACAACCTCAGACTAAAATCGCTGAAATGCGATTTTACCTGCATAATTATGCGGTGTGCTGTCACACTGTGTCTGAGAACGTTTTTGCTGACGCAATAACAACCTCAGACTAAAATCGCTGAAATGCGATTTTACCCGCATAATTATGCGGTGTGCTGTCGCACCGTGTCTGAGAACGTTTTAACACGGTTTATACACACCTTGACGGCGTGAATAAACCGTGTTATAATATATTAAATATAGTCACTGAACAAAATCAGATTAAGGATATAAAATGCACGAACAGTTTAAAAACGAAAAATGTGCCGCATGCGGCATGAAATTCTTTGATGATGAAGACATTGTAGTCTGCCCCGAATGCGGCGCTCCGTATCACCGTGAGTGCTGGAACAGGGTAGGCACCTGCATACACTCCGCCGAGCACGGCAGCTACGAGTGGAAGGGCGACAGCGCAGAACTGCGTGAACATCTCGAAAACGTCGAATCCGCAAGGATAAACAAGCCCGAAACAAGCGAGGACGGCTTTGAAATATTCCACGTTGAAAGCTATGACGAATACCGTGAGATAATGGACAGAAAACTGCTTGAACAGCAGAAGGACTTTGAAGAGATTGACGGTGTGACCGCTCAGGAGCTTCTGAAATTTGTCGGAAAGAACGGATATTACTATCTTCCCGTATTCAAGGACATCAGAAAAAACAACAAATTGCTCAAGCTGAACTTTGCGTCATTCCTGTTCTTCCCTATACACTGCTTTTACCGCAGGATGAATCTGTTCGGCGTTATTATGATGATATTGCTTTTTCTGAGTACGGAAACGAGGATTCTTCTCAACTATTTTGCCGATAATCTCGGTCTGACCTCAAACGACCTTGCCGTTGCATATATCGTTACCGCTATGATATCCCTTGCGCTGAATATCTTTGCGCTTATGTTCTTCAACTACTTCTATCTGAAAACTGCGGTCAGAAAAATAAAGACGATAAAACAGCAATACCCCGATGAAAGCCGTGAACGCATACTTGCAAGGATCGAAGCGGCAGGAAAACCCGGAATATTCTATGCGATAGCATTCTCCTTCTGCACTGCCATTGCTATGATGCTCGTTTTCCAGCTTATCAACAATACGCTCGGCATCAGCATCTCCGTTCTTAAGGAACTGGTAAACTGATATTTTTGCAGATAAACGACATTAATGAAAGGAGGACGGCATTTTGAGCAGACTTAAAACATTTTACGGAAAAAAGGGCGAAAAAGGAATGTCGCTCCTTGTTTTCCTTGTGTTTTTTATATTAGGCTCTGCACTCGGTATGTTTATGCAGACCGCATCTCTTGAGGAAGAATTTACGGGAGCGGCGGCGGCCGCCGCATTTCTCGGCAGAGATTGGACAGGTGTAATGTCGCCCGTGGGAAGCATAAGCGGCTTCCTGCGTGGAATACCCTACCTTCCGACTATGCTCTGCCCCGACCCCGTGTTCCAGTATAAGCTGTTTATGCTGATAAATTCAGCCGCTTATGCGCTTATCCCTCTTTCCGCTTTCCGTCTGACAGAAAAACTCGGTGTCACAAAGCTGTGGCAGAGGCTTCTCGTAACGGCACTGTGCGGAATATTCCCGTCAGTGCTTATCTATTCCCACTATCTGCTTTCAGAACCGCTTTCCGCCGTTTTTGTCTGGCTTTTATTGCTTGTCATATTCAGAGGCGAAAAGGAAAACGGGAAAAAAGCAGGTGCATTCTTTGCTTCGGTCACTGCAGGACTTCTTACCGCCTGTGCTTATTTCCTGTCGCCGTCGTGTGCAGGTGTGTTCCTCGCCGTATGCCTTTACTGCCTTTATGCAAAGCTCGCAGGAGTCAGAAAAAGCATATATTTCAGCACATACGCAATAACATTTATACTTCTTTTTGCCGCTGATATTATTCTGACGTGGCTCACAAAAGGCCTTTACGCTTATTCCGGAGGTATATTGCAGTCGGTCACAGGCTCTTTGCAGGCTTTATCCGAAAACAGTGCGGCTCTGCTTACTCTTATAGGCGGTCGTTTATATTACTTCATAATATCCTCGTGGGGACTTGGCGGCGCAGGTGTCACCTTTGCCGTAATCGCACTTGTCAGCTTCATCCACTGTAAAAGGCGCAAGGAAGAGCAGTATTATGACGACAGATTCGTGTCAATGGGCGTGCTGTGTACGCTTATGCTTATATTCGCCGTTCCCCTTGACGCTTTCATAAAAGCCGATTGTGACATTTCGGCACAGGATACGGTATTCGGCGCAGCGTCGGTCTTTGCCGTAACGATTCCCTTTATCCTCCTGTTCTTCTGCTATATTTTCGTGTATGGCATAAGCTATACAAGGCTTCTTATCTCTGTGACCGGGAACGGTCTTGCCGCAACCGCCGCACTGCTGATGTATAACTGCACTCAGTCGGGCGGACAGATACTCAGCAACGTAATGACGCCGGGCATCACCTCTATGCTTATCGGATGCGACTCGTCCGCCGGACTTACAAGCTCTGATATGCTTTATCCTATATGCCTTCTTTTCACCGTGTTTGCGGCGGCGGTACCCGTTGTGTGCTGTACAAAAAACCACGCTTCCGTAATAACCGCCTTTATATTCACGGGCGTTATCTGCTATGCCTGCGTATCGTCCGCCTCAAGCGGCCTTTTCGGCTATGCGGAAGAAAGCCGTGAAAAAGTTTCCGACACGCTTGAGATAAACCGCTGTATCGCTGAATATTCCGGCGGCACAGAAAACAAAACCATAATAGTTTACGACAATGACCGTATGACAGCTATGAGTATCCAGTATTACAACCAGTCGTCTACGGTAAAATATATTAAAGAGGGCGGAACGTTGCCGACAGATTGCTACGTTGTAAGCTCCGACTCCGTAAAGGTCAGCGGTGCCTGCGTGCTTATCGGACGCATCAACGATATAAACGTCTATGCGATAGGAAATAATGCAATCCGCCACGATAACGGCGAACCGCCCGAAAAGCCCGGAAACAATACCATTTCCGAGAGTAAATAACATCTTTGCAAATGCTAAGGAGAGATATAACCCAAAATGCCTAAACTCAAAAAGAAAACCCGACAAATGCAGCCGTCAAGGATGCTCGTACTGGGCTTTTCCATCATAATAATGGCAGGTGCAACACTTCTTTTCCTGCCCATATCTTCAAAAAGCGGTCAGTTCAGCAGCTTCATAGACTGCCTGTTCACCGCCACAAGCGCAACCTGCGTTACCGGAATAACCGTTTTGGATACCTTCAATTATTTCAACGGCTTCGGTCAGGGTGTCATACTCGCTCTTATACAGGTCGGCGGTCTCGGCTTTCTGACCTTGGTAACGTTCATCAACCTTATACTCGGCAAAAAGCTGGGCTGGTCGACCGTAAAGATCGCCGCAAGCGACCTTACCGACAATGCCCTTGAAACCACACCGAAAAGACTTTTCTATGAAATTGTTCTTTACTCGTTTGCCATCGAATTTGTCGGCGCTGTCATACTTTCGTTTGTCTTCGTTCCCGACTTCGGCGCACTCGGAGTTTTCGAAGCGGTATTCCTGTCCGTTTCCGCTTTCTGCAACGCAGGATTTGACTTGCTCACAGCAACTCAGGGAGCAGTGGGACTCAGCGAATATACAAATAACCCTTTAGTTATGATAACTCTCATTGTGCTTATAACGACCGGCGGTCTGGGCTTTATCGTATGGCGTAATATAAGGCATTACAGCAAGGCAAAAAGGCTTCTTCTGCATACAAAACTGGTTCTTATAATGGCCGCAGTTATGCTGCTTGTCGGCGCGGCTATAATATTTATAGTAGAATTCGGAAATCAGGACACGCTCGGACAGATGCCCGTAGGAGAAAAAATTCTGACCTCTATATTTTTAAGTGCAAGCTCCCGTACCGCAGGCTTCCCCTGCTTTGATATGAACGATCTTATGCCCTTTACAAAAATAATTATCACTATCCTTATGTTCATCGGTGCCGCTCCTGCATCCACAGCAGGCGGTATCAAGATAACGACCGTCGCACTTGTCGTTTGTACGGTAATTTCCGTGCTGAAGGGCAGAGAGGATACCTATCTTATGGGTCACAGGATAAAGCGTGACGCTATATATAAAACATTCACCGTTATCGTTCTGTCGCTGACTCTTATAGCCGTTTCATTCACAGGCATACTTATGTGCTGTGAGGGTATGTCGCTTCAGAAAACAATATTCGAGGTAGTTTCCGCATTCTCTACTACAGGCTTCTCTGTAGGTGCGTCCGCAGAGATGAATGTCCCCGCAAAGCTGATAATGGTATTCACCATGCTTGCAGGAAGGATCGGTCCCGTAACGCTTATGACCTCTCTTATAATAAGAAAAAATCACAACTCGGACAAGAACAGGATTCTCCCCGAGGGAAATATACTGGTAGGCTGATATGGCAGAAAAATATGAGAGCTTCGACCTTTCCGGCACAAAGATATATGTTTCCGAGGATCACCGTTTCGGCACTGACGCATTTCTCCTTGCGGATTTTGCCGACCCCGCACCTCACCATAAGGTGTGCGACCTGTGTACAGGGTGCGGTATAGTTCCGCTGATAATGTGCAGAAACATATCCAAAAAGCCCCCGAAAGAAATATACGGCATTGAGATAATGCCTGAAGCGGTAGAGCTTTTTGATAAAAGCGTTGCCGAAAATAACCTTTCGGACAGAATAAAGCCTGTGCTTTGCGACCTTAAAGATCCGCAGGGCGTACCCCGTGAATACTTCGACATAGTGACGGTAAATCCGCCCTACTGGAAAAAAGGCTCGGGCGAGGAACGCCTTTCCGATGTACAGGCGGCGGCAAGACACGAGATACTGTGCAATATCGACGATGTTATGAAAACAGCCTCATCGCTGTTGAAGTTCGGCGGAAGCCTCAAGCTCTGCCAGATACCGCTTCGCCTTGCCGATGTCATCTGCTCTATGCGTTCGCACGGGATTGAGCCGAAGGTTATGCAGAATGTAGTGAACCGCAAAGGCGGTAAGCCGTGGCTCGTGCTTATAAGCGGAAAAAAGGGCGGCAAACCCGGAATGGAGCTTCTCCCCGATTTTGAAGTTTACAGTGACAACGGCTACAGCGATGAAATGAACAGAATCTACTACGGCACAAAAATGAAGAAAGGCTGACACAGAAATATGGCAGGAAAATTATATATAGTCGGCACTCCGATAGGAAATCTGTCGGACCTGTCACCGAGAGCGGTCGAAACGCTCGGCAAGGTCGATTTTATCGCCGCAGAGGATACAAGAGTAACTCAGAAACTCCTTACCCACTTCTCTATAAGCAAGCCTATGGTGAGCTACCACAAGTTCAGCGGTAACAAGCGTGGCGAGGATATAACCGCCCGTCTGCTTGACGGCGAAACCTGCGCCATAGTGACCGACGCAGGTATGCCCTGCATATCCGACCCCGGCGAAGAGCTTGTAAGAGAGTGCCACGAGCACGGCGTTGAAATAGAAAGCGTACCCGGCCCCAGTGCCGCAATAACGGCACTTTGTATGAGCGGACTTGACACCTCACGCTTCAGCTTCGAGGGATTTTTAAGCGTCACCAAAAAACAGCGTGACGAACACCTTGACGAAATCAAGGACTTTTCAAGAACGCTTATATTCTACGAAGCGCCCCATAAGCTTAAAAACACGCTCGACGATCTGTACAGAGTTCTCGGAAACCGACAGATAGCCCTTTGCAGAGAGCTTACCAAGATACACGAGGAAGTTATCAAGGGTACTATATCAGAAATGATAGAACGCTACAAGGAGCTTACGCCGAGAGGCGAATATGTGCTTGTGGTCGAGGGAAAACCAAAGGTAAAGGAAAACGAGGATATAACGCTTGCCGATGCCGCACTTATGGCAAAAGAGCTGGTTGACGGCGGAATAAAGCCGTCCGATGCCTGCAAACAGGTTGCAGGAAAAACCCCGTTCTCAAAGTCGGAGATCTATAAGGAATATCTTAATATGTAAATCTGCCGTCAGGCTTTAATAATACCGAAAGGAAAAATACTATGGAAGAAAAAAAGAAAAAGAATTATGTCATTCCCGTTATAGGCGCTCTCATAGCTGTTGTAGCGTGCGTTGCCTATATCGTTATGAAGTTTGCGTCACAGCAGCAACAGCTTGAGGACAAATGGAGCGAATACGACGACTGCGGCTGGATGTAATTTTTCAAAATAACTATTGAAATTTCCGTATCTTTATGATACAATTAGAATGATAACATAAACGGAGGTGTTTTTATGAAGCACATTAAGACTGTTAACAAGGCTAACCTCAAGGAAACAGCTGCTAAGGGCGGTTGCGGCAGATGCCAGACATCATGCCAGTCTGCTTGCAAGACAAGTTGCACAGTAGCTAACCAGAAGTGCGAGGCTTTAAACAAGTAAGGCACGGGTAAGAGAAAAGCTTTGAAAGCTCCCGAACAAATACGGGAGCTTTTGGCTTGTTCTGTTCTGTTTTACGGCAAGGGTCAGCCCTCCCCCTGCCCCTCCCTTAAGGGAGGGGAGAAAATATCGGGGGCTGCCGCCCCCTTTGCCCCTGCTTTTTTCACGCAGATAAGGCAACGGTTTTTCGTAAAACAGGTCAACGCAGAACAGGCAGAACTCCCAAAAAAGTACGGGAGCTTTTGGCTTGTTTGAATATTTCGGCGGAAAACCGCCTTATATAACTCAGAAAAGGATTTGACCAATGAAAGAAATGATACATAAGTATGAGCAAAACGGTCAGTACATTGTACTTGACGTATGTAGCGGCGGCGTTCACGTTGTGGACGAGTTGACATATAAGCTCCTCGACTATGTCGCTCCCTCCTTTGCCGATGTATGTCCCGATGAGATAATCGCTAAGATGGACGGCTTCGACAAGGACGATGTAAAGGAGTGCTACGCAGAGCTTAAAGAGCTTTACGACGCAAAGATGCTCTTCACCGAGGACGATTACGAGCAGTACGCCGCAATGGCTATGAAGGCTCCTATCAAGGCTATGTGCCTGCACGTTTCCCACGACTGTAACTTAAGATGCAAATACTGCTTTGCCCAGACAGGCGACTTCGGCGGCGACAGAATGCTGATGAAGCCCGAAACAGGTAAAAAAGCTATGGACTTCCTTATAAAGCACAGCGCCAACAGAGAAAACCTTGAGGTTGACTTCTTCGGCGGCGAGCCTCTCATGGCTTGGGATACCGTAGTCGAAACCGTAAAGTACGCAAGAAGCATAGAAAAACAGCACGGCAAGAACTTCCGCTTCACCATTACAACAAACGGTATGCTCCTTGACGATGAAAAGATAGATTATATAAACAAGGAAATGTCAAACTGCGTATTATCGCTTGACGGAAGAAAAGAAGTTAACGATAATATCCGCCCCACTCCGAACGGCAAGGGAAGCTATGATATAATCGTTCCGAAATATCAGAAGCTGGTAGCCGGCAGAGGCACAAAGGACTATTATGTAAGAGGTACGTTCACAAAGTACAATCTTGATTTTGCAAACGATGTTCTGCATATAAGCGATCTCGGCTTTGAACAGCTCTCCGTAGAGCCTGTTGTGACCGATCCTGAAATGCCCTACGCTATCACTGAGAGCGACCTCCCCACTATATTCGCCGAATATGACAGACTTGAAAAGCTGATGGAGGAGCAGAAGCTCGCTAATAAGCGTAAGTTCAATTTCTTCCACTTTATGATAGACTTGAATCAGGGGCCCTGTGCCGTAAAGCGTCTGCGTGGATGCGGATGCGGCAACGAATATGTTGCCGTTACTCCCGACGGCGATATTTACCCCTGCCACCAGTTTGTCGGAATTGAAGAGTGGAAGATGGGCGATATTTTCTCAGACAAGATTGATCAGAAGATAAAGGATTACTTTGCCGGTATACATATCTACAGCAAGGAAAACTGCGGTAACTGCTGGGCAAGATTCTACTGCTCGGGCGGCTGTAACGCAAACAGCTTTATCTATGAGGGCGATGTAAAGAAGCCCCACAAGCTGTCCTGCGAGCTTCAGAAAAAGCGTATCGAATGTGCCATAGCACTTGCGGCGGCAGGTAAAGACGCCGAATAACCGGATATAAGACAAGGACGTGACCGATAAAGTCCCGTCCTTCGGACTGTCGATAAACCCACGCACCACAAAAATGCAGATAAATCATCTGACACAAAATTAAAAAAATAGGATAAGTAAAAGAATTTCGCACAGCCGTAAAAAACGGCTGTGCGAAAGCATTTTTGCTTACTGCGTCAACCGCCCCTCAACGTACCTTTGTACGCCTGTCGGGGCGGTTTCCTTGTCTGCGTGTGTTTCTCAACGTCTGCAGCGTGTCGAAAAATACTTTTCCGACACGCTGAAGGACGTGACCGATAAAGTCACGTCCTTTATTTTATATATCTATCTTTAACAACTCCACCGCATTTTTATAAAATATCTTTTCCTTTGCGCTGTCGCTTATCGGCATTCTGTCGATCATTCTTATCTCATCGTGCGGATCGCTCCACGGAAGGTCGCTTCCGAACAATATCCTGTCCTCGCCGTATGCCCTGAACATTTCCATAAACATCTCGTCCGACATATACTCTGCACAGTACGCCGTGTCAAAATAGATATTCCTTGCGTCCCTGATATAATACAGCACACGCTCCCAGTTTGCCATTCCGCCCATATGCGCCCCGATAAATGTGCAATCAGGATACTTCTTCGCCATTTCGGCAAGGTCTGCCGGCATTGCGTGGAACGTCATAGATGATATAGGGTCATATCCCATGTGAAGAATAACCGGAAGCCCCAGTTCGCCGCATTTTTCATAAATCCTCTGCATACACGGCTCGAACATAAAATGCCCCTGATAATCCGGATGTAATTTAACACCGTGAAGCCCCAAGGACGATATGCGTTCAAGCTCACTGCAAAGCTCTTCACTGTCAGGATGCACCGTACCGAACGATATTATGTTGCCGTGATTTTGCTCATTTGCCCAGTTGTTTATAGTCGTCTGCTGTGTCGGCTTTGTTGCGACCGGCAGTAAAACACCGTAATCAATGCCCCACTCTTTCAGCTTCTGCCTTGTATCGTCTATTCTTCCGTTAGTATAAACATTGCAGTTTGCCGTATCCTTCAGCTTCTGCACCGCCCTGTCCGCTATTTCGTCCGCATAAGCGTGTATATGAAAATCAATGTACATCTTCTGTTCCTTCGTTCTTATTCGTCATATAATTTTTCTGTTTGCTTTCCGTCAAGACCCGAAAACACAGGGAATCTTCCCGTTCTCTCTATAGTCTGACCGTTTATCATTCCTATATGCGAGGAAATATGCCGAAACTGCCCTAAGATAAGTTCAAGCCGTGTATATTCACACCCGTCGGGCTTTTCGTTAAGCTCTTCGTCGCTCAGATTATCAAGATAGTTTTCTGTTTTTATCTGCACTTTATGCAGATAATCGAGCAAATCTTTATCGCTCAGAACAACATTGCAAGGATTATCGGGATTATCCATTCCGTTTTCGTGAAAATCCGGTTCTGTGAATTTTGACGGATTGAAAAACCACTTGTCCGCCGAGTGAATAGCGTGATACACATACCGCCACGCAGGTGTACCGCAGACAGACGCATTTCTGTCATATGTCTTTATCGCCGTTTCCATATTGCTAAAGTTCGTTATCGTTTGCTTTTTTATTATTCGGCATACATCATTCATGTTTTACCCTCCTGCTATATTTCCTCTGCTTGTCCGATAAAAACGGATATAGAAAGAGGAGCATCTTCCGATACTCCCCTTAATTTATGTTTTCACTATCGTTCAGCCCGCCGTCAACGAAACTTTCAAATATCGCCATTTTTTCAAAAGGCGAACTTGAAGCGGCTCACAGCCGCCCGCCGTCAGCGTAACCTGCAAATATCGCCATTTTTTCAAAAGGCAAATTTGCCGCGGCTCATAGCCGCTTAGTTGGCAAGACCTGAACGTTCGATACCTTCAACGAACTGCTTCTGTAAGAAGATGTACATAATAAGTATCGGCATAAGTGACATAAGGCATCCTGCTTCTATCCATACGAGATAGTCGCTCGCCATACCGTTTCGCTCTCCGGTGAAATAAAGCACCATCGTTGTTCCAAGACGGTCAATTTCCATCGCTATCGTATACGGGTCAGTGAAGAACATACCCGTTACATAAGAGTCGTTCCAGTACCATACGATTGAGAAGATGAATACTGTTAAGAACGAAGTCTTAGCGTTCGGCACCATAACACGGATAAATGTCATGAAAGGTCCACAGCCGTCGAGATAAGCGGCATCTTCGAGGTCCTTTGGCAGTCCTCTGAAGAACTGTCTGAACAGAAGGATAAATACGCCAGCTCTGATACCGTTGCAGAAGAACGCCTGTAAGTAAAGTGCCATAGGCGTACTTACAAGGTTAACCGCATTGCCTGTAAACAGCTTTATAAGACCGAATACATCGAAGAATCTGAACTGCATATACAGAGGGATAAGGATTACCTGTACGGGTACGATGATCTGTAAGATAACGATACCGAACATAAGTCCCTTGCCCTTGAACTTGAATCGTGCAAATCCGTAGCCCGTAACGCCGCAGGTAACGACCTGTATCATCGAGCATACTACGTTTACAAGTATAGTCTGCAAAAGTACCTTCGGGAAATTCATTGCAACCCATACGTCAACGAAGTTGGAGAATATAACCTCCTTGGGAATCCACATTACCGAGGGGTCACTCATTTCTGCCTGGGGTCTGATTGCCGTAGACAGCATATAGAGCATAGGATAGAGAATTACGAATCCCAGACCGAACAGGATAAGGAAACGGAAAACAGGCCATACCTTTTCGGTAATTCTTCTTCTGAAGATGTACTTGTAGTGCTTTCTTTCCTGCTGGTTGTAATTACGGTAATTCTTGATTATCTGCCAGTTGCTTACATGGTAGATATTCTTAAGCTCTTTAGCCTTTTTCTTTTCAGCCTTCTTCAAAGCTCTCTTTGATTCAGGCTTTCCTGTTGCGATAGGCTTGATAACACCTACCTGAAGTTCGTCATCAGCCTTTTCGGGAGCGGCAGAAGCGTCAGCCTCGCCGTTAATCTCCTTTATAGCCTCGCCGATTGCTTCCGGAGAAGCGTTATCGACAGGTGCAGCTGCGGCTGCTTCGTTTTCCTGAACATCTGCATTGAACTGTTCTAAATCTTTTTCGCTCACAACTACACCTCCTTAATCATTTTCATAGAATACGAACTTAGATACAATAGCAACGATAATTGCAAGTGCAACCGCAACTATCAGGAAGTAAATCCATGCCATAGCCGCCGAAAGACCGTATCTTAAGGCTCTTGACTGTGCAAGAACTATTGACATAACCGGGTTTTCCGAATCGATGAACGTATCGATAACCGTATAAATCAGGTTCGCCAATATCATCGGGCTTATCATCGGGAACGTTATCTTCCAGAAGAATTCCCATCCCGTAGCGCCCTCCATAGATGCCGCTTCCTTTGCCGAAACCGGTATCTGCTGTAACGCCGCAAGGAATATCAGTATCTGAATACCGGCACTCCATAATAAGTTGAAAATATCACTCGTTATCGTCTGTATCGTCATGGTCAGCTGTTCGTTCAGATTATATATACCTAAGAACTGCAACAGCTCATCGACAAGGTCGGTCTGGAACAGTGCGCTGAACTGCTCACCGCTCGAAATACCGTTGGTCGATATATCACCCTTGATTACCGCCAGTACAGGACCCGTCGCAACAAGTACCGGTAAGAAGAATATCGCTCTTGCGAATGTTCTGCCTCTGAACTTCTGGTTAAGAAGAAGTGCGATAAACAGCGAGAATATCATTACTACGATAACCTGCGGTACCATTGCACCAAGTGACTCGGTCAGCTTGGGGAGGTAATCCTGGTTCTTGAAAAGAGCCTCCTCATAGTTTCCGAAGTTGTTCCACTCGGTATAGATACCTGCCGAGGTCATTCCTCTCTGTGCGGCCTGCTCTGCTGTTGAAACAAGCTCAGTATAGCACATTGAGTACCACGCCGACTTGAATATCGGCACAATGAACATATAGATTACGCCGACGATCCATATTGCTATGAATCCGTAACCGTAAAGTCCTTTTTTCTTCTCGTATGAAATACGGGATTTCTTGATTTCCTTCTGAACTCTGGGTTGTCTGCGGCGGATGTCCACCTCTTCATCCTCAACGTTCAGTGCCGCAGCAGCTGCGGTCATATGTGCTGACTTGTTAGCAACGGAAGCCGGTGCCTCGTCAGCGTCATCTGCCTTATCGGCAGGCTCTGAAGCTGTTTCCTCGACCGTTTCCTGCTTTACATCAGGCTCTGAAGCTGTTGCTTCTGCTGCCGTTTCGGCAGCCACAGCCTTGTCGGCTGCGGGTGTGTCATCAACGGGAGTCTCGGCGGCGTCGGTCGTCTTCATTGCTTCAATTTCTTCATTCGGGTTGAAATTCGAATTATTCATCTGTTTCTCCCTTCAGTCCATATTGTGCAAGATCGATTTCCTTGCCGTTGACGGTGAGAGTCATTTCTCTGGTATTTACCCTGATTGTCTTTCCGCCGTCAAACTCGGTTTCCATCTCATCGCCGGAAATTCTGTTGTATCCTGTGATGTGGAGATTTGCAAAGTCCTTCAGTTCGTCCTGATAGAGCTTGTAAATCTTAGCCGAGGGTTCGAGCCAGCCCTTGTAGTTTGAATAGAAGAGCGTCTCGTAATCGCTGTCTGTGAAATCGTTAGGATCGGCATACATCATATCATAGTGAACAGGTGTTGCTGTAAGAAGTGCAAGCATGATAGTATCATTTGCATTTGCACTTGCATTTACCGCCTTTGTTGTGTAAGGCAGATAACCGTGGATAACGATCTCATAGAACGGAATGTCATAGTCAAACAGATCGAAGTTACTTGATGTAACAGGTACGTTTGTCAGATAATCAACATAGGGGAGCGCATAAGCGTTAGCGCCGCTTGCAAGAAGCGTGAAGCCTGCGTCCTTGAACTGCTTGTAGCCTTCTACCAGCTTATTCATTGCATCTGCTCTGGAATAATTCTCACGGCTGAAGTCGCTGTAAAGCAACGTTGTAGCGTCATCAAGGTTTATCGTTGTTATTCCTTCGCTTGTAAACGACTTGATGATCTTGTTGTAAAGATCAGGCCAGTAATGAGGTGACAAGGTTGTCTTTGTAACAAGTCTTACCTGATTCGGAATGCCGAATGCAATATCCCAGTTATTCGTTGTTGCATAAGCCTTTGTTATAGCCTTGCAGGCGTTCAGCGTGTAGCTGTAGCCGTTACCGCTGTCCTTCATGGAGGTGATTCCCGCACTTGCGAACAGCTTGCTGTTTATCGAGCCTACATATTCCGCAAGCGTCTTGTATGCGTTCTTGCCGCCAAGCGTTCCTGCGTAATTTACATCGGCTGTGATCATACCCTTGATGCCTGCGCCGTTGAAATCGTTGTAGTTTGCAACAATATCGTCAACGCCAAGCTCGTTGAGCTGCTTTATTATTTCCTGAGCCTGCTCGTATGTTGTAGCGGCAGTTTCAAGACTTACAGGGAAGCCTGCAATCGACTGTGCCTTTATCGTACCGCCGTAAAGGTCAAGATAATAGCTGTTTGTTATATTGTCGCTCTTATCCTTGAATCCCTTCTGCTCGATAAGGTAGTTTCTGTATGCTTCCGCAATATCAACATAAGAAAGGTTTTCCTTTGCAAGAGGATAATAGCCTACCGTAAGGTTGGGCTGGTTTATATTGCCCTGCTCGTAAACCGTGAGCTTACGGTTACCCATGTAGTAGGTATCCTCTGCTCTTACCTTGAACTCGAACCATGTGTTGTTGTATGATGTTGAGTTCTGTCCGCTTACAGTAGCGTTTACGCTTGCGCAGGTTTCGCCGGACTTAGCAACTGCCATATAACCGTGATTTGTCTTTTCACCGTTTGTAACAGCGCCGATAACAGGGAGATAAACCTGCTCTGTCTTTGACGGACGTGTCAGCATACCGATCGATGTATCACGACCGTATACCTCACTGTTGTATGCCTGTGCGTTGTAACGGCGGTTGTTGTAGTTGATTACAGCGCCCGAGCCGTCGGGGACTACCATATAGCCCTCATCTTCCATGCCTGCCGCATTGAAGAACTGTAACATACCGATCTCAAGAAGCACAAGACCGCTCGTGTCGGTTGCCTGCTTTTCCTTGATTTCTTCCGTTATTACCGAAACATTTACATTGTCTTTCTCAAGTGTAATCGTCATAGGGATTTCAGCTTCAATCTTGCTTAATCTGTATATGACCTTTACACCGTTTTCAATCGGCTCAAAGCTGAAATTGTCCGACTTTATCGAAGCGTCGTAAATGCTCATTCTCTGACTTGTGTGTGATGAAACGTCACCATATACTACATATAACGGAGACTGCATATTCTTCTTCTGCGCAGTCTTGGCATTTTCGTCCTTGTCTGCGTTAAGAGGAGTAGCCCACCATACATAGTTGTCGCTCTTTGACTGAACTGCAAAGTTTGTCGTCGATTCGTCAAAGTATAACTTGTAGCTGTCGTTTTCAGCCACAACGCTCATATCCGCAAGACCTTCCTCATCGGTTCTGAGCTTTTCCTTGTCATCTTTTTTATCGTCTTTCTTGTCGTCCTGCTTATCATCAGCGGATGCGCCGTCATCGGTTGTCTGCTCTGTCTGTGATGTGCCGTCGTCCGTTGCGGGCTGTTCGTCAGACCATGCAACAAGCGAGCTCATCGAAACGAGCATTGCGGCTGTGAGCAGAACTGCAAGTATCTTTTTTCTGATTTTTATCATCTTCTGTCACACCTCCGCTTACAAACTGAATCTGTACATCAACTCGGTATAGATAGAGAAACCGAAGATGTAAACCTGCTGGAACAAGCTGAGTAACAGCACGAGCAGGAACAGGATTACTACCATTGCCGCAACAGTGAAAACCATTGCAAGAAGCGTCTTGGGTACCGAGTACTGATGAACCGTCTTTATACCCGAGATCATAAGTACCACCGTCCACAGTATACCGAGATACTGGAAGAATATGATGAACGCACCCTCGCTCTTGAGCAACACGTTACTTGCGAGTATTACCACTACCTGAGTGATAAGATAAGGAACGAGCGCATAAGCACTGACACTCATGATCGCCTTTACCGAACCTTCTCCGTCGAACAGGGTACACAGTGACCAGTTACCTATTACCCATGTGAAGAACAGGATAACCGTCTGAACCAGGAGCGGCACAATGTTGAATATCTTTACATAGTTGTTGTTGAAAAGGAAGCCTGTCATTACCTGCTGGCACACCGTTATAACAAAGAAACAAAGAACTATAACAAGTGAAACCTTAGTGTTGTATGCTTTCTTCCAACGAAGATCCTCAAAGCCCTCGAAAGGATGTCTTGCAACGTAGAACGGCCATTTCCAAGCGGGCATATCTAAATCAAATCTCATTTTTATTTACCTCCCGCTTTCTTAGCCTTAATGCGTTTTCTTACCTTGCTGAGAACGACAAGCGCTACTATTATTACAAGCACGATTATCATGAATATATTGAAGTTATCTCTGATAAACTGCATTCTGTACTGTTTGAACGCTCTGTTATATCCGGATCTGCTGTTACGGTAGAAGTATTTCATTGCCTGCTCGTAGTTACCCTGAGAAAGCTCCGAGTTACCAAGACCGATATAAGCGAACCAGTAGTTGCTGTCACGGATAAGGACTTCCTGCCACGGACCGCTCGCCTCCTCGTACTTACCGAGGTTGTAAAGACCCATCGCCTCGTGTACGATGTTACCGAACTCTGTACGCTTGAATGTTGTTATAGAGTTCTTACGGCTGTCAAGTACATATACAACGCTGTTGTACGCTTCGACAGCAGTTACGTTTGTGAACAGACCCTTCTGGTTGCCCTTGCCGCCGTAGATGAACAGCAGGTCGCATTCGTTTGTATACTCAAAGATACGTCCGTTTGCGAAGTCAAGGAGTCTTATCGTTCCGTCCTCATCAACGTCAACGTCTGTAATCTGTGAGCCGTATGTCTGGTTCTTATAATAGTACGAAGCCATATCGCCGTAGGTGTAATCCGAATAACCGAGGTTGATAAGGATGTTCTCACCTGCAGGGTTCATCTTCTTGAATATATCCGTTGTGGCACTCTTTGAACCTGTTACGGTGTAAATAAAGCCCTCATCGTCTATATCGAAGTTGTCGAACTCCATCGGAACCGCCTGAATGAATGATGCGGCTGCCTCACGGGAGAGGATTGTTCTCCAGAACTTGTTGGCGATAGCCTGTGCTGTCTGCTCAACTCGGTTTGCACCGAAGAAGTTACTGAATGAACCGTCGGGTGCGAACATTACCGCACCGTCTGTGATTGACTTGATGTTTACATAAACGTTGCCCGCAACGTCAACTACGACCTTGTTGGGAAGGAATGTAACATCTGCGTCATAGAATTCAGCGGAAGGTCTTTCGAATATCTGGAATACCGTTCCGTCTGCATAAACACCGATTACACGGCTGTTGTCGTAGTCCGCAATGTATATCATTGTGGACTCGTTTTCGTTTGCAGCGTCCTCAACGTGTCTTACGAAAATTCCGTGCGGATTCTTCAGTGTTTCGTATTTATCTGTCTTGGGATTATAGAAATAATCCATTACAGTAAATGCTCTTGAATAAGTTACGTCTGTAACAAGTATGCGGTGATTACCGGAGTCTACTATATAAAGACTCTGTGTTTCACGGTCGATGAAAAGATCCTGAGGCTCTTTAAGCTCGCCGATCTCAACATCCTTTGTTACCTCACTGCCCGTCTGCTCTGAAATCGCTTTCAGCTGAGCGTCGGTGTTATATCTTGTGCCGGAGCCGAAATCAAGACCTGTAACTACACGGTCTACAACGTATCCGGTCTGTGAAGGAACAGGATCGCCCCACCAGTCGTAGCTGTAACCTTCGTACGGCTGATCGGCAAACGCTGAACTGCACAGCATGGAAACCGCCATTATGGCCGATACGGCTGCCGTAGCGATTTTCTTCATGTTTGGCACTAAAATCATCCTTTCTGTATAATCTAATAGTAAATCAGTCTTTAAGACCGCTGGTAGCCATAGTTTCCATAACGCTGCTCTGACAGAAAATGAATACTATGATAGGCGGCAGCATCGTGATAACAGCTGCGGCTGCCGCAACGCCCGCACGGGCAATACCGGCGGCACTTATCTGCTGCATAACGGTCGGAATGGGTTTTAATGCCTCATTATAAATGAATGAATAACCTGTGATCTGCCATGCGCCCTGGAAAGCGAATATCAGAAGTGTCAGCCAAGCGGGTTTAACGTTGGGCATTACTATCTGCCAGCAGATTCTGATGTGGCTTGCGCCGTCCAGCTTTGCGGCCTCTATCATACTGTCGGGCAGCTGTCCCATGAACTGACGCATAAGGAACAGTCCCATAGGCGTTGCGATGTACGGCAGAATGATTGCAAAGTATGTATCGATCATACCAAGTGTAGCCATTACCATGTACTGCATGATGTAAAGTACGGTAGATGTGAACAGAAGGGCAACCTCGATTATCTTGTTGAGCGCCTTCGCACCGGGGAATGCAACCTTTGAAAGCGCATATGCCGCCGATGACGAGAATAAAAGCTGTGCAACTGTAACTACTACAGCTACAAATACAGAGTTGAAAATGTATCTTGAGAACGGTACCCACATGTTGGATGCCGTAGCAAGCAGATCAGCAAAGTTCTGATCCGTGATGTTCTGTACATATAGTCTGGGCGGGAAGAGGAACAGCTCCTCAACAGGCTTCAGTGACTGTATAACAGAAAGATAAATGGGGAAGATCATGAACAGACCCAGCAGAGCGAGCACTACAAATATGAAAATGTCGCCGCCCAGAGAACCGCCATATCTTTTTCTTCTCCTCTTAGTTATTTTCATAACTGCCTTCCTTTCTTAGAGAGAAATTCATAATGTGAGATCCTCCGATCAGTCAAGGTACTTGCCGAGTACCTTCTTGATACCCCAGTTGGCAAGCAGCATTACTGTGAACAATACGAAGCATATAGCCGATGAGTAACCCATCTCATAACGTATTGAACCGTAGTCATAAGCGTGTGTCATGATCGTGTGTGCCGCATAGTCTGTTGAAGGGAATGCGGTAAGGAAACGACCTACATCACCGGCTGTGAAGGAAGCGGTGATCTGCATAACCGCTGCGAACAGCAACTGAGGGCCCATTGCCGGCACCGTAACGAGCAGTAACTGCTGTGTACGGTTCTTGATGCCTTCGATAGCACCCGCCTCGTATCTGTCCTTCGGTATACCCTGAAGACCTGCACGAAGCGCAAGGAATCCGGCACCCAGCGACATCCACAGCTGAACGACAATTACAACACCCATGATGTAGTTTGCGTCTGTCAGCCACTGACGTGCACTGTTTATGATACCGAGGTCAAGCAGATAAGAGTTTGCTATACCGTATGTATCGCCCGAGAATATGAGCTGCCATGTGGTATAGATGTTACCTGCCAGAGTCGGCGCATAGAAGATAAATGTGAACATTGTCTTTAATGCTCTGGGCATTTCGTTGATAAGCCATGCCAGTATAAAGCACATGATATAGCTTAACGGACCTGTTATAATTGCGAATACGAGCGTATTCTGTATCGCCTTTAAGAAGACCTCGTCCTCAAGTATCAGCGAATAGAAATTGCTCAGTCCCACAAACTGGGGGAACTGTACCATGTTGAAGTTCGTAAAGCCCATAGGCAACGAAAGCAACACCGGTATGATCGTAAAGATCGTAAAGAGTATGAAGTAGGGCGCAAGAAGTATATATACGCTTGCGTTCTTCTTCATCTCACGCAGTGTATATCTGAACTTGCTGTCTTCAATATACTGCGGCTTTTCTCTGTTAAACAAACCGATAACCTCCTCTATAATTCAGCAAAGCCTGTGAGGGCGAAAAGCCCTCACTGCTTTTCAAGATCATTTTTTGACGGACGATAATTCCTGATACTTTCTTACGATTTCAGACTTAATCTGATCGTTGTAGCTCATAAGCGTGTATCTGGGGTTACCTGCATCGTTAACAACCATTCTGAATGCGTTGTTGATGTGTCTTGTTACTGCATAGGATGCGGGAATGATCGGTACTTCCTTGAGGTAGCTCTGCTGTGATGAGATCTTCTCATACTCGGCAGTTGACCAGGGGAGCTGTTCAAGAGCTTCTACGTTTGCCGTATCGAAACGTCCCATGGGACCCATAAGTGCTTCGATCTGCTTACCGTAGTCAACCTGAATATCCGTACTTGTGAACCACTTTACGAAATCCCAGGCTGCAGCCTGATTTGAAACCTTGTTGAATATTACCGCACCGCTGCCTGCTGAGTTTGCAGCGTGATTTATTGTTCCGTCTGCCTGCTTTGTTCCGGGTACCAGTGTGAAGTCCCACAGACCCTTTATCTCGGGTGCTGCAACTGACAGCTGGTTGTAGAACGTATAAGGCTGAACAACGAGGGGCATCTCACCTGTTCTGAAACGTGAGAATGCGTCGAATGTCTGATCAAAACTGAATACCGTGTAGAACTTTGTCCACTGCTCAAATACTCTGATTGAATCCTGAGTCATGAAGTTCGTGAGGTTTACGTTCTTTATGTCGGTAGTCTTCATGCTGTTGTAGTCCGTTGTGTAAAGGTCCTCGTTGTAGATGTCCTGACCTGTCTGGAGCATCAGCATTATGAATGTGTTGCCTGAGTCGAACGTGTTCGATGAAACGTTCTGAGGAAGTATAAGACCTACGTCAAGGTACTTTCTCTGTAATGTCGGGAGCATATCTGTGAGCTGATCCCATGTTTCGGGAGGATTCTCATATCCAAGCTCCTCAAGTACGTCTGTTCTGTAGAACAGCATCGGGAATGTCTGTGAAACGGGGAGACCGTAAACGCCTGTCGATACACCGTCGTTATACTCGTACAGTGTCATTGCGTCCTTCGCAAATCTCTTTGTTACCGTCTCATAATCCTTGAACTGCGTCATATCAACGAGCAGTCCTCTTGCGGCAAGCTGTATCGGGAAGTCGCCGCCGATGAACAGTGCGATTTCAGGACCCTTGCCTGCGAGCGTTGCTTCAAGTACAGAGCCTTGTACAAGGTTGACTGAAGCCTGTGTTCCGTTATAGTCGGGATTCGAGTTGAACTTGTTGTCAACAAGGTTCTTTACAACGGTTGCCTGGTCACGGGCAAGTGATACCCATACGTCGAGCGATGTTGCACTTGAATCCGAAAGGTTCGTATAATCCTCGAAGAACGAACCGATAAATGCGTTGAAGCCGAATGCAAGTTCACCGAAGAAGTTGCCGTACGGTGATGCGAAATCCTCGTGGCAGGTTGCCACCTCTATGTAGTCAAGCTCAAGGGGCTGACCACGGTAGTCACGCATCCACGCCGATATAGACGAGATGCTGTCCTTGATACTGCTTGCCATTATCGGAATATCCTCAGGGCTCTTTATACATCTTTCAAGATAGATACACATTGTTTCAAGCGCCGATGCCTCAGAGCCCTTCTTTGTAAGGTTCTCGATGCTTGCCTTCTCCGCACGCAGAGAATCAACTATTCTCCGGAATGCGTCCTGAATACCGGGTATCTTCCTTTCTACAAAGTAATCCTTGTATTCATCGGGGGATGGACCCGTTATCATAAGTATTCTTCTATAGTACTGGTTGAGCTCGAGTATAAGGTCGTCAAGTCTCTGCATAACCGCGCCGATTGAACCGGGTATAGCCTCAAGCGTCAGCTCGTGCTCCTCGCCCGCTGTCAGATAAACGTAAATATCGTTGCCGTTCTCGTCCTGGGGAGTGAGGTTGTACCAGTCCGGAGAATAGATGAACCTAACATCGTCAAGCTCCTTGCACGGAACCTTTCCGTCAATGTAGATTCTTCTGTTTGAGAAGAAGCCTCTCATCTGATTCTGTCTTGCCTTGAAGTTGAAGCGGTAATAACCGTCGTTTTCAACCTTGAACTTGTAGGTGATTGCCTGTGTTGCCTTACTCCACGTTGCCTGACCGATAGTATTGTAACGCTGCTTGGTCGGGTGGTTGGGATTTGTCATGTAGGTCGTTCTGTCGTAAGTAGCATATAATGTCGATGCTGTCTTGTATTCAGACTCCTCAGCCTGAAGGAAGATGGTGTTCGTTCCCAGCTCCTCGTTCTTTGAAGAAAGTGCGGGAGTGTTCTGAAGCTCATCATCTGTGGGCTTGATTGAATCGTAGCTTACAAGTTCATCGTAGTTCTTGAACGTAAACGAATGGAAAACACCGTAGGTTCTGATACCCTCAAGTGTCATTGTGTGCTTGCCTTTTTCAAGATAGAAATAGTAAGGCTCGTTGTAAAGACCTTCCTTGTCCTTGATAGGATACTTTATCCAGCAATCATAGGTTACCTGTCCGGGACGAAGATCGTTGTCCTTGCTGTCACGGGTTATCTCTCCCTCGTCCTTCCAGTAACGGTCGAGCGTGATGTCCTGTGCCGCTGTGAAAGGATATTCGCCGTCTATCTTAAGACCTATGTCAAGAACGGTATTCTTTGATTCATTGCCCTCGATAGGATAATAGATAGTCTCAAGATTGTAAAGACCCGTTTCCTCGACATTGAACTCATATGTAAGCGTGAGCTTGTCGCTCTTCCACTTTATCGTTGAGTAGTGATCTGTCTTGAGATCGGTATCTTCTGCGAGGAATGCCTTGATTCCGTTGTAGCCGTCGCCTGATTTTTGAGTGATCTCCTCAAGTGCAGGCATTATGGCTGCAGCCTGCTCGGCTGTCATCTCCGATACATTGTTGACGAAGGATGTGCCGTCTATCGTACCTTCCTTGTAGTCGGTAGCATAGATAGTGATTTCCTTCTTGGGCTTTGCGGCGTCCTTATGACTGTTGTAATAAGTGCTGTACTTGCCCTCCATACCGGTGATTGTGATTCCGCTCACTGAGCTATCGGTTGTGCTTTCCTCGGATTGTCCGGCAGAAGTATCTGTTGTCGCTTCTGCACTGACTGCGGTTGATGTAAGTGACAATGAGGATACGAGTGTCGCACATGACAATATACCCGCTAATGTTCTTTTCATCCTGCTGACTTTTGTTGCCACAGTAATAATCCACCTTTCTGATAGTTGTCGTTTATGTTCAATCGAAAATATGCTAATTTCGACGAGTTAAGGAATTTATCCGTGCATATTGTACTCTGAGTTGTAAACGGAAATTTTTCCGTCCTCAAGCTCAACACGCACTTTATCTCCGCCCCTTATTCCCAGAGCCTCGAGATATTCTTTTGGTATCTGGAGTCTGCCTGCCCTGTCAAGAACAACAAGCTCCTCTTGATCTGAGCCGCTTTGCTGCATGAGCTTTTCATGCTCCGCCCTTTGCTGCTCGCTCATCTTTTCGAGTTCCCCGAATGAGAGGATCTCGGTTTTCTTTCTCAGCATCTCGCTCGATGTACGACCGTCACGGATAGCAACAACACGGTCAATCGACTTCGACAGATTTGTATCGTGTGTTACTATTATAATGGTAACGCCTGTCTGACGGTTTAGCTGCTTGAAAACATCAAGCACCATCGCCGCCGTCTTGGTATCGACCGCACCCGTAGGTTCGTCCGCAAGGAGCAGGCTGGGATTGTTTGAAAGCGCTATGGCGATTGCCACTCGTTGCTGCTCACCGCCCGAAAGCTGACCGAGTACCGAGTTCTTTCTCGCTGAAAGCCCTACCATGTCGAGCAGTTCCTCCGCTCTCTCCCTTCGGTTCTTGTGTCCCGAAAGTAAAAGCGGCATTTCAACGTTCTGTATCGCCGTAAGATACGGTATAAGGTTTCTGGCGTTGTTCTGCCACACGAAACCGACCGTTTCTCTCTTATATTTTATAAGATCCTTTTCATCAAATTTAAGAAGATCCTTACCGTCAACGTAAAGACTTCCCGCCGACGGCTTATCGAGCGCACCGAGCATATTCAGAAGCGTTGATTTACCGCTTCCGCTCGCACCGACGATACCCATCAGTTCTCCACGCTCAACCGTGAGATCAAGTCCCTGTAAAGCCATAACCTCAACATCGGTCGTCTTATATATCTTGACAAGGTTCTCACATTGCACCATCACATTTTCGGGCGGTGCAAGCATCATTCTATGAGGCATCACTCCACCTGCTTTCTGACGTCTGTAATGCGTCCGTCATCAAGTGTATAAACCACGTCGCACTGCTCCATCATCGCAGTGTCGTGCGTTGTCATCACTATTGTAAGCCCGTCCGTATGTACAAGCTCTTTAAACAGATTCATAACCGCAAGTCCCGTAGGCATATCAAGCGCCGCAGTAGGCTCATCCGCAAATATCAGCTTCGGCTTGTGCGAGATCGCCCTCGCTATCGCCACTCTCTGCTGCTCACCGCCCGAAAGCTCTCCGGGTCTGTGGTGCATACGCTTTTCAAGCCCCACTCTTACAAGGCATTCCTTCGCCCGCTTTACACGTTCCGCATAAGGCATACCCACAAGCCGCATCGCAAACTCAACGTTCTCATACGCCGTCATTGTCGGTATAAGCGCTACAGACTGGAAAACAAACGACATATCGTTTCTTCTCAGCTTATCCATCTCCTTGTCGGAAAGACCCGTTATCTTCTTCCCGTCAAAGTAAACATCGCCGCCTGTAGGACGGTCAAGTGCTCCGAGTATATTTATCAGCGTGGTCTTGCCCGAGCCGGATCTGCCTCTCAGCACGACCAGCTTGTTCTTTTCAACATCAAGATTTATATCCTTCAAAGCGTCAACAGTGGTATTATCGTTTATTTTAAAGCTTCTGGAGATATTCTCCGCTCTTAAAATCGTTTCCATAGGCAGTTTCGTTCCTCAAAAAAGTCCGTAAGCTACGTTTGCCCTGCAAATTGTTTCATCTGCTTTTTGTACCAAATGCACAATTGTATTATTCGTTTTCGGCTGTAAACACGCCGTATTTAGAAATAATGTACAAAACAGCACAAGGGTCTATAACGTAGTAATTATACCAAATTATCACCTTACTGTCAAGGTTCATAAAAGAACTTTCACATTTCTCAAATGATTTTGATTTTCTGTACAAATCACTTTTGTGCTTGTCTAACAGTTACAAACTTCACACGCAAATTTTGTGCATATTGCCGAATTTGAATTTTACCTGCACAATATCTTGATTTTTCGGGCGTCTTATGTGCTATTTTTGGTGTAAACGATTTCCACATTGAAAATTCTTATAACTTAATTTAGCTAATTCCTTAATTTGCTTAATCAAACTTTGTTGAATATGCACAAATATTTTCGGCGATTTTTTTAGCTAATTATTCCAGATATTACTTAATTTTTGTGTGTAACTCATGTAAACGCTTCGATTTGTTCACTTAGCTCCATCCACTCGGCAGTAAGTGCCTCCTCTTTTTCCTTCAGCGCCTCTATTTCCTGTGCAAGCGCACTCGTTTTTTCATAGTCGGTCGCGATCTCCGGCTGTGACATCTGCTGTGCAAGTTCCGCCGTTTTCAGCCCGATTTCATCTATTGCCTGCTCGCAACGCTTCAGCGCACCGCTAAGCTTTCTGAGCGTGCTTTCACGCTCCTTGCGCTCTTTGTAGTCGTTCTTCTTGCCTTCAGCCACCTTTACCTGTACCGCCTGCTCGGACTGTGCCTTCGCTTCCTTGAGTTCGATATACCTGTCATAGTTTCCGTCTATGTTTACAGTACCCGTCTTTCCGAGCCACACTATTCTGTCGGCCAGCTTGTTGATAAGGTATCTGTCGTGCGACACGATAAGAAGCGTTCCGCCGTAGCTTGCCAGTGCGTTTTCCAGAGCCTCTCTCGAATGTATGTCCAGATGGTTTGTCGGCTCGTCGAGCAGCAGCATATTTGCCTTGCTCAGCATCAGCTTAAGTAGCGACACCCTTGCCTTTTCTCCTCCGCTGAGCTTGCCCACATTCTTGAACACATCATCGCCCTTGAACAAAAACTGCGCCAGTGCAGAGCGCACCTGCGTCTGCGTCATTCCGGGATACCTGTCCCACACCTCGTCTATCACAGTCTTTGACGGGTCAAGATCCGTCTGCGCCTGATCATAATATCCAAATTGTATATTGTTACCGAATTTATACTCTCCGCTATCTGCCTGATATTCTCCCGTAAGGATTTTCAGAAGCGTAGTCTTTCCACAGCCGTTCTCACCTAATATAAATGTTGTCGTGTTCTTCTTTATGTCAAGCTCTGCATTTGTGAAAACCGCCGTCCCGTCAAACGATTTCGACAGGCCCTTTGCGATAAGCACATCGTTTGCGCCGCCTTCCTTCGCCCTGAACGTGAACTTTATAGCCTCCGGCAGTTCCTCCGGTTTTTCGAGCGTTTCCTTCAGCCTGTCCGCCTGCTTCTGTTTTGATGCCGCCGTGATGAAGTTATGCTCCTGCCCCCACCGCTTCTGTTGCTCTACAATGCCTTCGATACGGTTTATTTCCTTTACCGTCCTGTCGTACACTCTCTGCTGAGCCTCTCTCGCCTCGGACTTCAGCTCAAGATAGCGTGTATAGTTGCCCTTATATTCACGAAGCGTCCCGTTTTCCATTTCAAAAGTCGTGTCGGTGACTTTGTCAAGAAAATAACGGTCGTGCGATATTACGATATATGCGCCCTTATATTCCGTAAGGAACTTTTCGAGCCATTCGCAGGCGGTTATATCAAGGTGGTTCGTAGGCTCGTCAAGAAGCAGTATATTACTCCCCGAAAGAAGCAGTTTCGCAAGCTGTGCCTTGCTTTTCTGACCACCGCTCATAACGCTTATCGGCTTACCGAAATCCTCTTCGGAAAATCCCAGACCGACAAGCGCCGAGCAAGTCATTGATTTATAGGTAAGTCCGCCCTCACGCTCAAATCTTTCCTGCAGCTGCATCTGCCTTGACAGCGTCTGCTCGCTGTGGTCACCCGTATCTATCGCAACCGCTATATCCGCAAGCTCGTTTTCAGCGTCGATAAGCGGACGGAATATCTCCAGTACCTCGTCATATAGAGTGATATTATCGTCACGGATAACATACTGCTCCATACAGCCGATCTTTATCCCCGCCGCCTTGCTTATACCGCCTGTTTCAGCCTCCTGCCTGCCGTTTATAACGTGCATCAGCGTGGTTTTTCCGCACCCGTTTACACCTACAAGTCCGGCTCTGCCGTTTTCTTCAAGCCGAAAATTCACATCGTGAAACAGCGTTTCACCGCCGAAGGACACCGAAATATCATTACCGGATAATACTATCATACCGCATTGTCCTTTCCGAAAAATAACGGTCAGAGTATTTCCTGCTCTGACCGCATATCTTTGTACTTTTCTTTATACTGCGTTTACTTCTTTAAATTTTCGGGCTTGTACTTGATGAGTGCGTCATTGTTGAGATCAAGCGCGTAGTCCTTAGCCGTCTCGTTGAGCATAGCCTTATAGTCGTCGTCCTTCATAACGTGAAGCACGTTGCTGTGATTCTCCGTGAGCCAGTCCTCACGTTCCTTTATATCACGGCGTACTACCGCATAGTAAACGCTGTCATCCTCGTAAACTCCGCCCTTGTCTGTGTCAAGCTCAAATGCCCACTTTACAAACTCCTCGCTCGGTGAAGTATCCGTCTTGCCGAGCAGGAATTCGTGGTCATGCTCCTCTTCTTTACTTCCCGATGTTCCGCTGCTCGTTGTATCGTCCGATGCGGTTTCGCTTGTCGAAGAAGTTACAGATGATGCCGCAGAAGAAACCGCCGATGAATTGCCCGATTTGCTCTCGGCTTCGGCCTCAGCCTTTTCCTTTGCCACAAGATCCTGATACTCGTGATATACCTTATCGTAGTCCTCGCCGGCAAGCAGTCTGTCAACATAGCCCTGAGCCTGTTCCTTCTTTGCCTTCTTGCCCTCGTCGGTCGTTATCTTGTCGCCGTTGCCCTCTTTAAGAGAAACCTGTATTATCTGGAATCTGCCGTAATTGTCATAGAAATAAGTAGCTATATCCTTTTCGTCTGTTGCGGATATGCCGTTTTTCTCATAGTAAGCGTCAAATACCTTCTCGCTCATCTTGTTTACAAGCTGAACAGCCTCGTATGACTTCTTGCTTATTCCGCCTGCCTCATAGTTCTGACCGTAGGTTTTTCCTGTGCTGTAGCCGTAATATGAGATTTCCGTATCCCACATCTTCTTTACAGAGGTCTTTACGGTTTCCTCTTCCTCGTCTGTGAGTGAAAGGTTCAGCTCCTTGAACTTGTTCTGGATAGCAACATACTGCTTTACCTGCTCTAATGTACGGTCCTGAACATACTGTGAGAACGTCTTATCCTGTACATTGTAGTTATAGTAGCTGAAATTCTCTATCTTTGATGCGCTTGTTCCCATAGCCTTAAGCTGATCGTCAACCTCCTGCTGAGCCTCGCCTATAGCCGTCTGCTCATAAAGAAGATATATGCCCGCATTTATGGTCTGATTGTCAACCGAGCCTATAGTCGATACATCCGCACAGCCTGCAACGCTTAATGTGATTGCCACGGCGCATATTGCCGCTGCCAGCTTTTTAAAATATTTCATTGCTTTTCTCCTTACTGTTTATAAGGGGCTGTGCCCCGATTATTTCTGCAAATTCCGCCGTTATCTTAATGTAACGCCTATATTCTCAAGTGCCTTAAGCACCTTTGCAACAACTGCGTCCGCCTCATCGTCAGTCAGCGTAGCGTCTTTCTTTCTGAGTATCAGCTTGTATGAAAGGCTCTTCATACCTGCAGGTACCTGCTCGCCCTTGTACATATCAAACAGACGTACAGCCTCAAGATGCTTTGCGGTCTTTTCGATTACCGCAACTATATCTCCGCTCGGCACGTCCTCGTTGCACACAAGGCTCAGATCCCTGTATGTTGAGGGGAACTTGGGCAGTGCGGTGTACTTTACATCGCCGCCTGCATTATTGAACATTACCTCCATGCTGAGCGTAGCACAGTAAACCTCTGCATTTACACCGAAATTAGCCGCAGCCTCCGGATGAAGCTGACCGACATAGCCGATAAGTTCGCCGTTTACAGTGACCTTTGCGCATCTTCCGGGGTGGAATGTCGGATTGTTCTTTTCAGCCGTGTATACGACATTCTTCAGTCCGAGTTTTGCCATAACTTCCTCGGCAACGCCCTTTGCCGTGAAGAAATCCTCGCCGTTTCCGTAAAGCGCATAGCACAGAACATCTCTTTCAACAGGGAGCTGATTCTCACCTGTCGGGAAATACTCTCTTGCTATCTCGAAGAATCTGCCCTCAAGGTTTCTGTTGCTCCAGTTCCTTCTTACAACCTCCATCATTGATGTAAGCGCAGAAGTACGCATTACGCTTGTATCCTCGCCGAGCGGACGTCTTAACACAACGCTCTTTCTTGACTTCTCGTCCATACGCAGAAGCTCATAGTCCTTAGGCGAAATAAAGCTGTAGGTCATTACCTCGTAGAATCCTAGTGCCAGCGCAAGCGAAATTACCTTGTCCTCGAATATCTGTTCGGGCGTTCTCTTACCCTGTGATGACAGCTTCGGTATAGTCGAGGGGATTCTGTTGTAGCCGTATATACGTGCAACCTCCTCCGCAACATCGCACGCACGGTGCATATCTATACGGGTAGGCGGAACGATTATCTCGCCGTTTTCATAGCCGAAGCCGAGCTTCTTTAATATCTCTATCTGCTCGTTCTCGCTTATATCCGAGCCTAAATGCTCGTTCACCCACTTATAGTCGTGCTTTAATCTTTCGGGAACATACTCGCTGTGGTTCTCGTCGATGATAGTATTCACTACCTCGCCGCAGCCCAGCATCTCGATAAGCTGTAATGCTCTCTTGAGCGCCTTTTCTGCGTTTACCGGGTTAAGACCCTTTTCAAAACGTGAGCTTGCCTCGGTACGCTCGCCTATCTTTCTTGCTGTACGTCTTACCGATACGCCGTCAAAGCAGGCAGCCTCAAATACGACAGTGGTCGTATCCTCCATGATACCGCTATGCTCGCCGCCCATAACGCCGGCTATGGCGATAGGCTTCTTTCCGTCTGCGATTATCAGCATTTCGGGAGTCAGCTTTACAGGCTCTGCCATTTCGTCAAGCAGCTTTAATGTTTCTCCCTCTTTTGCGTTTCTTACAACTATCCTGTTGTCCTCGACATATCTTAAATCGAATGCGTGCATCGGGTGACCGTATTCAAGCATTACGAAGTTCGTTATATCAACAAGGTTGTTGATAGGTCTTACACCGCTCGCTCTCAGCCTTCTTGCCATCCACTTGGGCGAAGGTCCTATCTTTACGTTCTTTACAAGCGCCGCCATATAGCGTGAGCAGAGCTTTGTATTTTCAACGCTTACGCTGATTTCCTTTGTAATATCACCGTCAACGCCCTTGAACGAAGGCTCGGTGTAGTTCATTGGAATATCAAATGTTGCGCTTGCCTCCTGTGCAAGTCCGAGTACGGAAAGACAGTCGGGGCGGTTGTTCGTTATCTCAAACTCTACTATAGTATCGTCTGTCTGTAAAGCCTCGCATATATCCATACCCATTCTGAAAGAATCAACATCGGGATCGTTATTCAGTATAAGTATTCCGTCGTCTGCTACGGGATAGTCAAAATCATCCTTCGTAAGACCAAGCTCCGCATAAGAGCACATCATACCGTTGCTTGCAACGCCTCTCAGCTTGCCCTTTGTAATCTTTGTTCCGTCTGCGATCGTACTGTTGTGCATACAAGCGGGAACAATCGCTCCCTCAAACAGATTCTGCGCCGCAGTAACTATCTGCACAGGCTCTTCTCTGCCTGCGTCAAGCTGGCATATCCACAGCTTTTCGCTGTCGGGGTGACGCTCCAGCTTCAGCACCTTTGCAACTACCACGTTATTTATAGGATCGGACATCTTATGATAGGTTTCAACCTTTGAACCGCTCATCGTCATATCCGCTACGAATTCCTTTATTGGCATATCGGCTTTAACATAGTCGTTAAGCCATCTCATTGATAAATCCACGTTAATATCTCCTTTTACGATTCCTATCGGTATTTCTGAATTCTCTTATCTGAACTGTGCGAGGAAACGCTGATCGTTCTCGTACAGCAGACGCATATCGTCTATGTTGTATCTCATCATAGCAATACGCTCAAGTCCTATACCGAAAGCGAAACCGCTGTATTCTTCGGGATCTATTCCGCAGTTGATAAGTACCTGCGGATGAACGATGCCTGAACCGAGCATCTCTATCCAGCCTTCGCCCTTGCAGAGCGGACAGCCCTTTCCTCCGCACTTGAAGCACTGTAAGTCAACCTCGGCTGACGGCTCTGTATACGGGAAGTGGTGAGGACGGAAGCGGAGCTTTACCTCGTCGCCGTAAAGACGCTTAGCAAACGTTTCAAGCGTACCCTTAAGATCGCCGAATGTGATATTCTTATCTATTACAAGGCCTTCGCACTGGTGGAAAATAGGCGAGTGCGTGCCGTCAACAGCGTCGGGACGATAAACACGTCCGGGGCTTATGATAGCTATAGGAGGCTTGTTTTTAAGCATTGTTCTTATCTGCACGGAAGATGTCTGTGTACGCAGAAGGATCTCATCAGTAATATAGAATGTATCCTGTTCATCTCTTGCAGGGTGACCGTCCTCTGTTAAAAGCATATCGAAAACATACTTCGTTTCCTCGACCTCAGGACCGTCTACTACAGTGTATCCCATTCCTCTGAATATTTCCTTAAGCTCGTCAAGAACTATATTCAGCGGATGACGTACTCCCATCGCCTGCTGTTTTCCGGGCATGGTAACGTCCAGCGTTTCCTTCTTTAATTTCTGCTCCATAAGCGCAGATTTAAGCTGTGCCTGCTTCTGTGCAATAAAGCCCTCAAGCGACTGTCTTACATCGTTTGCAAGCTGACCCATAACAGGTCTTTCCTCAGCGGACAGCTTACCCATGCTCTTGAGTATAGCTGTAAGTTCGCCCTTCTTGCCAAGGTACTTTACTCTCAGCTCGTCAAGCTGCTTAACGTCAACGCAGTCGCCGATAGTTTTCAGCGCCTGCTCCTTTATATTCTGTAACTGTTCTTTCATACCTTTATTCTTTCCTCGTTATTTATTATCCTGTATTTGATCTCGCCGTCAGGCAAAGACGATGGAACCGAATCGTTCCACTGATAACACGACCTTTCACGCATTTTTCCTGCATCGGTTAATTATAATATGGTTATGTAATATGGCTTTTTATGGAAATTAAAATCAAAGCCTATGCCTACACGATAGACATTATAACAGAAATCCGATACTTTTGCAAGTGTAATAACGCAGTTTTCGGTAAATTTCGCATTATTTTCACCTGCACCAACCCTTCCAAACCCGCCGCAAAACAAAACAGGCACCGTCTGCACAATGCCTGCGATGCCTGTCATATATTTACGATTATTTCCTTGTAGCCGCCTTAAGACCGGAATACTCGCTGAACTCGGTCGTGCTTCCCGTCTTTCTGAACGCCTTTATTCTGAACGAATAAGTCGTATTTCTCGCCAGTCCCTTCACGGTAAACCTGAGTGTTGTGTTATTCTTGGTGGTGGCGATAGCCGTCCACTTACCGCCTCTGTAGGTCTCAATGATATATCCCGTAGCCTTATCATTCTTGTTCCACGAAAGCTCAACCGCACTTGTTGTAGTGCCGGTCACTCTGAACGATGCTACCTTCGCTATTCTCGTCTTAGCCGCAAGTCTTGTATACTCACTGTATATCGTCTTGCCTGCCGCAGTTTTATACGCTCTTACCCTGAACGTATATGTCGTATCCGCCTTCAGTCCGTTTACAGTATATGTAACCGTTGCGTTACTGCTCGTCTTTGCAATCTGCGTCCACTTGCCGCCCTTGTACTGCTCAACAACATATCCGTTTGCACTTGCATTCTTGTTCCACGCAAGCGTAATTGCCGAAGCCATATAACTCTTTACCGTAAGGTTATTCACACCACCGAATGAAGTAGCTGCCTTAAGACTTGTATATTCGCTGTAATCTGTCTTGCCGTTTACGGTTCTGAACGACTTTATTCTGAACGAATATACAGTCGCACTTGCAAGTCCCTTCACAGTAAACGTAAGCGTGGTGTTATTCTTTGTGGTAGCAAGTGCCGTCCACTTTCCACCCTTGTACTGCTCGATTATATAACCGCTCGCCTTATCGTTCTTGCTCCAATCAAGCTTTACCGCACTGCCGGAAACCGTCGAACCCTTGAACGTGCGGACATTCGCTATTCTCGTCTTAGCCACAAGTCTTGTATACTCACCACTGTATTCCGTTGTACCGGAAACCACATAGCCCTTTATCCTGAACGTATATGTCGTATCCGCCTTCAGTCCGTTTACAGTATATGTAACCGTTGCGTTACTGCTCGTCTTTGCAATCTGTGTCCACTTTCCGCCCTTGTACTGCTCAACAACATAACCGTTTGCGCTTGCGTTCTTATCCCACGCAAGTGTGAGCGAGGTAGTACCCTGCGTCTTTACCTTTGCGCCGGTAACAGCAGACAGTGTTATCTGCGAGGTGTAGCTGTCCTTATAGCTGTAATGGCATACCGTGCATTCATGCAGTGTGTAGCCCTGTGCAGTCAGAGTAGGTGCTACTACAGTAGTCTTGTAGCTGTGTGCCGTCTTGGGTATAACGGTTACTTCTGTCTTTGCGTCACAGCGTGTGCAGTGTCTTGACTTTGAACCCTCAGCCGAGCAGGTAGCCTGCTTGTCTATCGTCCACTCAGAAGAATAATTGTGTCCGAGTGCCGTAATATATCTTGTTTCTGTCTTTGAACATCTGGAGCAGGTATGCTGCTCAACGCCCTGTGCGGTGCAGGTCGGATATGTCGTTGTGCTCCAACCGCTCCAGCTGTGACCGGGTGCATTGATTGTTTCCTCAACCTTTTTACCGCAATACTTGCATACCTTTGTTAATTTTCCGCCTGCCGTACAGGTAGGTTCTGTTCTGGTTTCTTTATATGAGTGATTGCAGACATCAACGGCATTGCCGCTTGCGTCTGTAAATCTGAATCTCTGCGACGGTGCAAAGTTAAGATACGGCTGTAAATAGAAATTCGCACCGGAGAATGTATGCTTGCCGCCTATTACAAAATTATCCTTTGACGCAAGTTCAAGTACATAATCGCCGTTTCCGACAGGCACTACATAGAATTCCTGCGCTTCATCGTCATCGTTTTGGTACAGATCAATCTTATCACCCCAGTCGATATCCATATCACCGTCTGTAGGTCTGTAGACATCGATAACTTTTCCTGTCGTTGAGCATTCAGGTGCAATGAGATATTTGCCGTTGCCCTTGTATATGAACTTCATGCGCTGAGCGGCTGACCCATTGTGTTCATAGAAAACCGCAGGATTTTTATTTTCATCCGTTCCGCCGGTGACATCCATATTAAGCCCTACGCCGTTACGAAGACAATAGGTGCCTTCCTTTATCGTCTTGTCAGCGACTGTAGGAGCGGTACCTTTATCCAATGTAACCGTCATACTTCTGACATTTGACTTGTTTCCGCAGGCGTCATAAGCCGCACAGCTTATACTGTATGTTCCTAAGAAATTTGAAAAATCGCTTACTGAAATATATTGCCAACCGCAGGTATTATTTTTTTCAAGATTAGCCTGATAATCTTTTGTACGGCCGTTAGCCGAAACGGTAAATGCTATCTTTGTAACGCCGACATTATCTGTAGCGTTAGCTCTTACCAAAAATCCCATTCCGTTTCTGTTCCAGTCCTCTTCACCGAGTGAAGTCAGGTTGGGAGCTTCCTTATCTCTCTTATTCGTATATTTAGGCCTTATGAATACGGTATATATTCCGCCGCCGGCTATAGAGTTTCCATCACTTGCATAGAATACTCTTGTATCTCTGTTAGCGTTTACCTTATATATTCCATCAGTGTAAGCGTTACCTTCTACCGCATATCTGCTGTCTTTCATAATTCCAACATGATAAGTCGAACCGTTATATTTTCCGCAATAGAACACTATATCGCCTGCCTGTGCAGTTGTTACCATCTGAGCTCCGGCATTAAGCAACGCATTCTTGAAAGTACCGCAAGCCGCATTCGCTGGTGCAACAGGCACTGCCCCTGTCTGACCGGCAACTCTGGCAACATCCATAACGAAATCGGCACACCACGCCTCACTGCTGGGATACCATCCGGTATCATCATCTTTCCTACCGTTCTGTGCCACAGCAACATTGACCATATCCACAGCGCCGTCACCTGTCAGTGTAACAGGATAAAAGCTATCCTTAACGCTGTAATACGCACCTGCGGAAAACGCTCCTTCAAGCGCAGGGATATTGTCGCCCAGCGGTGTAGCGACCGCAGTAAAAGTCATTACCGCCGCAACAACAGCCGCCGCTGTTCTTTTCAGCTTCATAGAAACCTCTCCTTATAATTCATAATAAAAACCAACAGTATAATATGATTATTAATACTGCCATCCTGATTCAAGAATACACTTTCCGCCCTACGTTTTCAACCGTTTTTGCAAAACTTGCGTTTTTTGCTCAAACTTTGCACCACTGCCCCTCACCAAACTTCCAAAACCGCACTATCCCACGAAAATCGCCAACACGCTTGCCTCCCTTATCAAAGTGAGGTGCTGTCGCCCGAAAGAATTCGGGCGACTACCGGAGGGATTGCCACACCACCATTCCTTTCTCTCCGCACCAACCCGAAGCACTATACTAAAACCTGACACAAGGGGGCAGAACGGCAAGGTATATAATAAAAGAATCCCCACTGCCTGTTTTGGCAATGGGGATTCGGTCTTGTATATCGGTTTTACTTTAAGTATTTACCCACATCGACAGCAGGCGCAGAGGTTTCGGGTGCGGGATTACCCGAGCAGTCAAGCGTATATCCGCCGACCGAAATTCCGGTTATTTCGCCGTTGCCGTCAAGCGTCAGCGTATAGCTGCTATCGCCTGCCGTGCCGCTTAAGGTCAGCTTGTCGGTGCCTTTGCGGGCGGTGACGTTTTCTGCTGTTCCTGCACTGTCAATGCACTGCGTGAGAAGCTCTGCGGCTGAGGCAAACTGCGGCGAGGAACTGCCGTATTCATACTCTATTCCGTCAAGGCTGTACCTTACGGTGTTGCCGTCATCGGTCACGGTAAGCCCCTTTACGCTGTCCGGCGAAGTAAAGCATACGGTCCATACACCTGCACTACGGGTAAACTCTGCCTGTGCCGTAACGCCGTCGCAGGCGACCCTGCCGCTGATGCTCATATCTCCCTTCAGGTCGGGGATTTCCGCCTTTTCTGCGGCAGTGCAGGATGTGCATAAAAGGCAGGATAAAACTGCTGTCGTGATAATCATTCTTTTACTCATAATACGTCGTCCTTTATAAAGTAATATAGGACAACGTGAGGAGTTAAGCTATTCCGTAGAATTCACGCAGGATATATGGGTAAAGCTGCGGCAGCTCTGACGGCAGAATTCCGCTCATACTGCGCTCCCGTGCGGCATACTGTGCGGATAAGCCGAAAAGATACGCTCCGAGCCTTACCGCATTGCCCGTTTCAATACCCTGTGCGAGCAGTCCGCCGATAGTTCCTGCAAGCGTATCACCGCTTCCGCCCTTGGCTAAAGCCGCATTACCGCTCATATTTACGGCGGCAAATCCGTCCGGCGAGGCATATACGGAGTATGCGTCCTTGAGCAGAACGTGAACGCCGTATTTTACAGCGAAATCTTTGGCACAGCTTAGCTTGTGGCAGAGGATGTAGTCGGTGTCAAGTCCGCTCAGCCTGCTGAATTCCTTGATATGAGGGGTAAGTATGAGCCTGCCTGTGTTGTCCTTCAGCTCATTTATATGCGGGGCGAGGGAATTTATTCCATCTGCGTCGATAACTATCGGGCAGGAGGTATTATCAATCAAGGCACAGAGCAGACGGTAGGCCTCGTCGCTGTTGCCTACCCCGCATCCGAACAGGATTGCAGTGGCGGTACGGGCATTTTTGCACAGCTTGTCCGCACAGTCTGAGGTAAGCGTTTTACTGCCGAGCGGAAGGTAGATACATTCGTGTAACGAGGTGGCAACGCTTGTTGTGACCTCGCTCACCGAGGCAAGCGTAACAAGCCCTGAACCCGTTCGCAGAGCGGCATTGGTGGACATCCACGCCGCCCCGATACAGTTCTCGCTGCCCGAAACATTCAGTAGCCTTCCGAACGTTCCCTTGTGGGTGATACGGCTGCGATTGACAAAGTGGGAGGCGAGGGAATCGCCGTTCAGTTCGGCGTCATATTCGCTAAAGCAGGCCTCGGATATGCCTATGTCGAGCAGTACAATATCGCCCGAAAACTCACTGCAGGGAACGTAAAGCTGACCCGTTTTTACGGCTCCGAGCGCAAAGGTCATATCCGCACGAAACGAGTATTCATCGGCGTTCCCGTCGGTTGCGTTACAGCCGGAAGCGATGTCGGCACAGAAGCGCAGGGCGGCGCTCCCGTTGCAGTAGGAGAAGAGCCTTCTGACCGGGGGAGCAAGCTCGCCGTGGAAGCCTGTGCCGTAGACACAGTCAATGATGATGCCGCAGGAGCCAAGCTCGTTCAGCACAGTTTCCGGTTGGTCGGGGTAGCTTAAAACGGCTTCGTAATCGGGTTTGTACTCGTTGAAGCAGTCTATGGCGAGGTCGGTTTTCGGGGCGGAGCCGACGAGGACTATGAGGGGGGAGAAGCCCCGTTTACGCAGATTATGGGCAACTGCGAAGCCGTCGCCGCCGTTGTTTCCGCTTCCGACAAGGACAGCCGCACGGCAGGGCTTTACGATACGGGAGATGTGAAGGGCGATGGCAGAGCCTACATTCCGCATAAGAACGGCACACGATGTGCCTTTCTGCTCACACATCGCTTCCGCTTTTTTCATCTGTGACGGAGTTACAACATACTGTTTTGCCATAAAAATTTCCTTTCAGAAAATGGCAGGTGAGTATTTTTCTCCCTGCCATTGATTTACAATCACACCTGATGATTCATAAAACGCAGAATGGCTTACCTATCACGAAAAGTAAGACATCAATGATGCGTCAGGGTGATGAATAATGTAGTTTTTAAAAACACGGTGTTTTTCGCCTTAATAAAAGGCAGATAATTACATTATTTCTGCTTTTTGTCATCCGTGCTTTTGCTGTCGGAATTTTTGTTCTTGACGAAGATTTTCTTTATATCTTTAAACTCGTGCTTTCCCTTTTCCTTTTTCATATAAGGGGGGTGAGGGAAATAGACCGGCTCGTTTGTTTCGTCATCTATATGGTCGATGTCACGGTACACGTTTGAGTCGGAGGGAAGTTCTTTCTTTTCGAGTCGTTTTTTGACCCTGTTTTTTGTGAAGCTGTATACAACGGCGAACAGGGGTATACCGATGATAAGACCGACAAAGCCGAACAAGCCCTGACCGACAAGCATACCGAATATAACCCAGAAGCTCGAAAGTCCGGTCGAGTCGCCGATAATCTTCGGGGCGAGGACGTTACCGTCAATGTTCTGGATGATAACGACCATAATGGTGAAATAGATGCACTGGATCGGGTCAACGAGGACGAGCAGCAGCATACACGGGATATATCCAATAAACGGTCCGAAATAGGGAATGATGCAGAATATACCCATAACAACGCCGCAGAGTACGGCATAGGGCATATTGAAGATGCTCATAAGCAGTACATAGACCATACCGATAATAAAGCTGTCGAGTATCTTTCCTGTGATAAACTGACCGAAGGACTTATTTACCTCACGGGTGCTGTTGATAATCTTTGTAGCGACCTTAGGCTTGAACAGGCAGTAGAGGATTTTTTTGAACTGAGCGGCGAAAAGCTCCTTGCTGTTGAGGAAGTAGATGGCGATAACGAAGCCGAGCAGGAGATTCATAAACACGCTGATTATGTTCATAACGTTGGACGAAATCAGATTCCATATATTGTTCATCTGAGGAAGAAGCTCGGTTGACAGCCAGTTGTTGAGCATATCGGAAATGCCGCCGGTGAACTGAAGGACATAAGCCTCTACCTCGGGGTAGTTTCTGAGGGTCTGCGATACCCAGTTGCTTATCTGTGTAACGTATTCGGGCATATTGTTTACGAGCATAGTGATAGTGTCGATAAGCTGAGGGAGAAGTACCCAGATTATACCTGTGAGTATAAGCAGGGCAAGAATCATTGTTATAGCCACGCTCATAACTCTTGCAACCTTGCGGACGGGGAAAGTCTTGGGCGGCGGCTCTTCGCCGGGGTGTTCACGCTCAAACTTTTCACGCTTTTTGTCCTGTATTGTATAGAACAATCTGCGCAGGCACGGCTTTTCGATGAAAGTCGCTATCGGGCATAGAATATATGCTATAACAAAGCCGTATAGGACGGGTGTCAGTATAGACAAGAACGAGAAGATGCTGTCGAGTATTTCTTTAATCTGTGACAGACCGAGGAAGAACACGATAGCGGCGGCGATAACGAGGAATGCGGTCACTCCCCAGTAGAGATATTTTTTATCCCATTTGAAGTTCATTACATCACACCTTTATATTGATATGGAAGTTACTGCTTTTATTATAGAATTATCGGCAGAAGTTGTCAAGGGTATACAGGGAGGAAATGAATGTTGGACGATGAATAATGGGAAAATGAGGGGTGAGGTTGTGGAAGGGATGGTTGTGTGGCAATCCCTCCGGTAGTCGCCCGAATTTTTTTGGGCGACAGCACCTCACCTTTGACAAGGGAGGCAAGGACATGGTGCGGGGCGAAGCGGTTGATGTGCTTTTGAGAAGGTTGTGGGGATTGAGAGGTTGGTGGGCGATCCCTCAGTCTTGCGACAGATAGGGCTGAGCGAATATT
>ERZ827186.191-NODE-191-length-84639-cov-12.035550_pt1 | contig 84639 bp, 79 predicted proteins | sample MGYA00519918_ERZ827186 | MGnify/ENA primary metagenome ERZ827186 (study PRJEB31778, sample SAMEA3449275) | human gut metagenome | biome: human gut; feature: human-associated habitat; material: faeces | place: United Kingdom | collected 2010/2012 ...
TGCGCTGTCTTAATCATTTTCTCCAGATAGCGGATCCGGCTTTCATTTTCATTTTTAAATTTCTTCGCCGCTTTGTATTCAAAATTTTCGCTGAGATCCCCATGGCCTCTGGCTTCTTTTACGTCTTCCAGTGCCTCTTTACGCACCACCAGTTTGCGGTGTTCGATTTCTTTCTCCATCTTTTCAATATCTTTTTTTGTCAGTCTGTCATACATTTTCTTTCCCTCCATGTTCAAATTTCTTCTCTCATTTCTTGTAATTATAAGTCCTGATTTAAAACTTTGTCAACTTACAAATCAATCATTTGCCAAAATACCTTTTTTGCTTTATACTAATATCATAGAAAGCATCAGGAGGTTCCCATGAAAAAAGGAGTTTACACAGCCACCAAAAAAGATGGAACATTGTATTACCGCAGTTCCATCACATTTCAAAATAAACATATTAGTTTGGGAAGTTTTTCCAGTGAAAAACAGGCTGCGACTGCGTATCTGGAGGCGGAAAAGCTTTTGCGTACGCATGTCCTCACATTGGACCGCTTTGAGGAAAACTGTACCCTCTCTTTTGCCAAATGGGTGTGCCTGCTGAATTTTCGCGACAATGGGATGTATATAAAAACTCCGATTTATCTGAAAGACAATTATTTTTACTATTATTTTTACTACTATTTTTACTACTATTTTTACTACTATTTTTTGAATCTTCATTATAATTTTAATCTTTACTATCTATCTCGTTATCATCTATTTATTTTCATTTTTTTCTTCATCTTCATTTTCTTTATCATTCATTTATTTTCTACTTTATTTTCTACTTTATTTTCTTTATTATTTTCTCTTTACGAATCTTTAATATTATCACTTTTTAATTTTCAATTTTTTCTTCTTAATTATCTTCTTTATCTTCATTTTAATTTTCAATTTTTTTTAATTATTATTATTTTCCTCATATTCTTCATTATCTCCTTTATTATTTTCTTTTTAATCTTCTTACATAGTTTCTTCTTTTTTAAATTTCTTGAATAATTTTATAAAACATGTAAATACTACTCGAAGAAATAATTCAAAGGAAGATATAGTAATATACTAAATATAAATATAATAACTAATAAATATAATATTATGGAAACTAATGAAACTATTGTTACAAAAACTTGTAAAATTTGTGGAGAGACTAAACCTATAACTTCTTTTACACTTAATTATGAAAAAGAAGATAAACATTCTAACATATGTAAAGTATGTTCAGAAAAGCGAAAAAAAAACAGAAATAGAGTTCCTATAATTCGCAATAGAGATGAGACATTATCTAAATATAAACCTCGCGAATTAATAGATTCATTAAAAGATATTGTTGATGAATTAAGAAATAGAGGATATATTGTTGAAGTAAGTTATTCATATAAAATAAAATTGTAGCTATGGCAGAGATTATAATAAATACGAAAGAAGTTATTAAGAGAAAATCGTATTATCCGGATTTTATAAATATTATTATAAATAGTAAAGAATTTATTATTCCAACATATAAAGAATCAGCAAGTGTTGATGATATTGATAATATACAATTTGATTGTAGTATAAATAGAGATATGTGTACTGCTGTAATAAGTTATATAGATAGTAATATTCAAACTTATTGTTATTTCAAAAAATATGATGAATTTTTAGATTTCAAAAGTGATATTGAAAATATACTATTAAATCATAGATTTCATATCAAAAGTATTATCCAATGTGAAACCAAACATTAAAATGTAATTATGGCTAATTTAAATATAAAATCTAATAATGATAAAACTATTGCAAAAATAGATTGTAAAGGTATCTTTATATTTAATACTACAGGGTGTAAAGAAAATTCTATATATTTAAATGAAAATGTAGATGTATATTATAATGATATAGATTTTATAAGAAATAATAAATATATAAATTCTATATCTAAAGATTTTGTTCTTATAATAGAAATTCATAAAACTAATGGATATATAATTCAATTAGTATTTACAGATGTAAATGATATAAATAAGGCATTTAATAATATTCGTAAAGCTATATACAATAACTCTACAAATATAACTGAAATTACTACAATTGATATTTTAATAAATAATTAAAATAATATGAAAATTATTAATATAATTAATATTCCTAATTATCCTAATTATAGTATTCACGGTAAGGAATGGGGACTTTTAAAAAGTACATGTATCGGATTTATTACCAGATGATGAAATAGAATACAATGGTGAAGATATATGTATTAGCATAGATTTTACTGAAATTTTAGATATAACATTTGATTTATATGATAATGATGTATCGGGTATTTATAATTATCGAATTATTATAAATGAAGAAAGTTTAGGTCTTGTTGAAATTACATTCGATAACTATAGTCATTTTAATAGTGTGAAAATTGCTATATCAAATATGATAGATGATGATGTTAATTTAACTGCTATTCATGAACAAAAAGAAAGAATACGTATAAACAAAAAATAAGTTATGAGTAAATATCGAAATATATATCCAAAAATAGATATATTAGAGAATGATGTAGATATTAAATTTTCTATTTTTCCTTCATCTATTATATTAAATAATAAATTTCATGTATCTCATGTGTCTTTAGAAGCAAGTAAGATATATAAGATGTATTATACAGAAAATAATATAGTTCTTAAATATGAAGATGGCGACAATGATTATACAATAACTATTCAATTTGAAGATACAAAAGATTATGAAGATACAAAAGATTATGTGAACTGTGCGCTTTCTATTATTACATGTATTAGAAGTGTACGTGAACAAGTTTATATAACAGGAGAATGTAATGTTTATTAATATAATACTGTATCTGATACTAAAGTTGAAGATACAGTAATAACTCTCACTAATAATTTGCTAATAATTATTTTGACTTTGAAAAAAATAATATTTATATTTACTCACTATTAAGAAGACGCAGAAATGAAGATTAAATTTAGTCGTGGAAAAGCTACTGGAGGACTTGTTGGAATACAGAATATATATTTTACAGTAGATGATAAAGGTAATAAACAAAATATTACTAAAGAAGAATATGATAAAAAACATGTATTTAATAATAAAGTGTTTCATAGGACAATTACCCATGTCAAATGATTAATTCTCTTTCATGAGAGTTATTTGTTTTTAAGGTTAATCTATTAAGCTGATAACATTTGTGATAAATCTTATCAGCACTCTTTTATAAATTGATTTAATTGTTCATGACAAAATAGTCAAAAGTTTAGAATAAAAAGTAGTAACATTTATGATAAATCTTACTACTTATTTTAATTGCCGAAATGGTGGAATAGGTAGACACGTAGGACTTAAAATCCTATGACCGTAAGAGGTCGTGCGGGTTCGATTCCCGCTTTCGGTACAAATGATAATAATCTTTATTATAAAGATTATGTTTAAGATGATTATATTTTAGTTATAGGATGTGATATTAATTATATATTAATATTACATCCTTTTATTATGCAATTTGATAAACTTACAATTATGGACAATGTTGTTATTACAGAAGATTCAAAAAATTGTGTTCTTTCTATTGTATTTGAAAATGGAAATAAAATTACAATAGAAGATGATTATTTTGATATAACGGTCAATCCTTCTGCTATTAGAATAGCTTCTAATTCTAAATCTCTTTCTAAACTTATAGCAGAGATTAAAGAAAAAGTTACAGAAGATTTTGATGAGTTTGACTTTTATATTATTATAAATAGCATCCATATACGTAGTATTTCTGTTAATTATATTTAAACTATTAAAACTATGAAATCTAAAATTAATCCAAAAGTTATTCAAAAGAACATTCTTGTAAGAAATGTATTCATATAAGAAGTCGTAAAACAAAAGTTGATAATAAAACTTATTATATTTGTAAGAGACTTGATAAATTAATTGTCGATAGTATTTTTGAAAATAATATTTGTGTATATCATAAAGATATAAATAAAATATAATGCCTAAAATTAATATTAGAGATTTGGATTCTTATTCTAATGAAATTCATGATTTTAATAAGAATAAGAAACATAAGAGAACTAATAAAGAATATATTAAAGAAGAAAACGATGATAGACGAAATAAAAATCGGAAGTTTAGTTATAACAAGTCGTAGTCGTTATGGTACAGTAATTAATATAAAAAATGAATACGGAATTGATAAAGTATTAGTTAGAATAGGTAGTAAAGAATATTGGATGTTTAAAGACCAAATTCGACTTGCTGCAAATTCTGTAGTTTTTAAAGTTTATTATAGTTTTAAATATTGTGATAAACTTATTGAAACTTCAGATGAAATAGCTATTGAAAAAGGTACTATATTATTTGATTCTACTTCTTATGATAATAAAAGTCTGATAACTATTATATCAGATAAGCTATGTAAAAAGATAAATCAAGTTGTCAAAATAACTAAAATATCAATATCTTAAATTATGGAATTTACTCTTAAACTTATACCGATAGAAACTATTGTAAAAAAGAATTATTATATTCTTATAGATAATAATCTACTTAAAGTAGAAAATGTAGATTATAAAGAAAAGAATGTAACTCTTTCAGATAACAATGTATATCCTATTAAAGATATACGAAGTAAAGTTACAAAATTTCTTGGAGAATATGATAATCAAACTTATAGTATAATTCATGGAAATTTTGATTCTATAGCAGAGTTTCTAAAATCTAAAATAAATAATGAAGAAGGAGAAACTGATAAAACTTATTTAGATGCTCTTTTAGAAGGTGTAACAATTAAGATTCAAGGAGCTTTTGAAACTATATATACAAAAACAACACCTAATGAAGCTGTAGAGATAACAAATATTTCTATAATAGATGCTAATTCTCTTTATCATAAAGATGAAAGAATTGGTGTAGTTACTAAGTTTGATAAAAATACACATAAATTCACAGTTAAACTTACAAAAGGTAATGTTATAACTTGTAATCGAGAAGACTTTACAAAAATAGGTGTAAATAATAAGAAAAGTATGCTTCGATGTGTATGTGATAAATGTGGAAAATAATTATGAATTATGATAAATTAAAGAATATACAAAGAGGTACAGTAAGAGTAAAAAGTAATGATAAAGAAGATAGCGGCAGTAAATATACTGTCGCTATTCTTTATGATAATAAGTTTTATGCTAAATCGAATAGAAAACCTCATGAGTTTATCCCTATTAAAATAAATCAAGAAGATTTAAATAATGTTGATTATATATATTCTAATGGTATAACTAATAATCAACATGAGCCTTGGACTATTAAGAAAAATAGTAAAAATTGTACGAGATTAAATATTACAATTAAATATTGGAGTATTGTTAAACCTCGTCAAAGAATAAAAGGTATTATAGAAGACGGTTATTTTATTCTTGATATAGATTATGTAAATACTATTAGTAAACTCTGTTATTTAAAATCATTAAATAAGATTGAAAATGCTAATAGAAAAGATAAGAAACTTTAATAAAGCTCTTAATAGTTTTACTGAATATCTAAGAGAAAATAATAATAACATATCTGCTTTCTTTACTAAGCTACCTATAAAGTTTCAATTTACTATAATAAATCATTTTTTAGTTACTAAACATAAAATGGGTATTGTTATTCTTCCAGATAGCTTTAGAATATATAAATATAATATCCATCCTTTTGATGAAACTTTTATGGAGTTACTTGCTAAAGTAAATATTGAAGATATAAATGATACAACTTATGAAAATTCTATCATCATTGCTTTTTCTATATTACATAAGGAAATTAACAGAGATAATAATCAATTAGAAAATCCTTTTTAATATATGAACAATACTGAAAAAAATAAATTAGATAATATTGTAAAAGCTAATACAAATCTAAATAATAAAAGTAACACAGCTAATAATAAAGTTAAAAATAGTAATATTAAACTTTATCCGAGTCAAGAAAGAGCTGTACAACAACTTGAAGATTGGTATAAAAGTGAAGAGTTATTTTGTACTTTAGAAGGTTATGCTGGAACAGGTAAAACTTTTATCATGAAATATTTTATTGAAAATATTATTGATAAAACTTGGACAATTAGTGCTCCAACACACAAAGCTCTTCGGGTATTAGAAAATACAGTAAATCATAAAGGTAAGACTCTTCATTCTCTTTTAGGATTAAAGCCCAATGTAGATTTAGCTACTTTTGACCCAACTAATCCACAATATGACCAACTTTCTGATTTAAAAATTGTCAATTATAAAATAGTTCTACTTGATGAATGTTCTATGGTTAATACAGGTTTGTTTAATCGTATAACAAAAGTATGTGCTAATCATAAAATAAAAGTTTTATATATTGGTGATAGTTTACAGTTACCTCCTGTTAAAGAAAATATGTCACCAACTTTTGCTACAATTAAGAGAAAAGTAGTTTTAGATACTATTGTTAGACAAGAAGAAGGAAATCCTTTACTTGAATTGTTTAGTCTTATTAGATATGATATTCAACATCAAGGTAATACTTTTCTTAATTATATTATTAATAATAGAAGTAATATTATAAATGACAGAGGATATGAATTATTATATAGAGAAGATTTTAAATCTAAATGTATAGAAGAAATAGGTAGTGAATCTTTTATAGGTAATAATAAAAAGGGTATTCCGTCTAATACAGATTATATTCGTATATTAAGTTATACAAATAATAATGTACTTAATTGGAATCAATATGTTAGAAATAATCTATTAGGTGATAATCTTCCTGTAGTTTGTATGAATGATTTATTTACTTCATATAATACTATAATGAATGAGTTTTCAGAACCTATTATACTTAATTCAGAAGATTATATAATATATGAACTTATAGATTATATATCAGATGAGGGAATTAAAACTTTTGGAGTTAATCTACAATCTATGTATGATGAAAGGAAGACAGACCCTTTCTTAATTGTCGACCATACTGATTCAAGTTTTAATCTTTATAAACGTGTATTACAAACTTTATATATAAATGGTTTAAAACGTATAGGAGGTGGTTGGAAAGCATATTATAATTTTAAGAATCGTTTTCTTACATTAGTTCCTGTTGTAATACATGATGCTTATGGTAATGAAAGAGTTATTAAAAAAGATATAGATTATGGATTTGGATTATCTGTACATAAATCACAGGGAAGTACATTTGATAATGTTGCTGTAGATTTGACAGATATTACTTGGTATCAAAGTCCGAAAGGATATAAAAAAGCATATGATATTAATATGAGAAATCGACTTATATATGTGGCTTTAAGTCGAGCAAGAAAAAAAGCTATATTAAAATATTAAAATAATATTATAATTATGTATTACGATGATGATGACTATAGAGATAGTCATATTAATAATGAAGATGAACATGTTCCAGATGCAGATGGTTGTTTAGGACAATTTCTTGCAATATGTTTTGTACTTATTTTAATTTATAGTCTTTTAGAATCTATACATGCTATTTAAAATATGATTAAAATTCTTCTTTATATTTGGCAGCTACCACAAAATATAGTTGCTCTTATATCAATAGGTATATTTAAAGCTAAATATGGTTATAAACTAAATAGTAAGAAAAATAGTATAAATATATATTTAACTAATAGTAATATAGGTGTTTCATTAGGTAATTATATAATTGTTAATAATAAACATAGTAAACTTACTATTAATCATGAGATAGGACATTGTAAACAAAGTATTTATTTAGGTTGGTTATATTTGATTATTATAGGTATTCCGTCAGCTATTAATAATCTTATAAACAGAATACCTTTTATTAAATATGACTATTATAGTTTCTATACAGAGGCTTGGGCTGATAAACTTGCTAATATAAAAAGAGACGATAAAGGAAATAGAATGGTATCATTTTAATCGAATTTTAAGGCACTTTTTAGGAACTTTCTATTCATTCCTAAACAATCCTCCACCTGTTGGAAAATAATTAAAATATGGGCAGAAAACAAGCCGAAAATCGAATGTCAGTAAGAGAACATTTGCTCGGCATTCATTGTTCATCATGTTATCGTTCTCTAATTAATAATAGGATGCACGGTATTATGGCCACAAGGGCAGGAAGTGTTCCGAAATCTATTTGCTTTATTGGTGCAGCTCCTTCTACACTTGATGTTAAAATTGGTAAACCGTTTACAGGTAGAAATAATATTTTACTTCGAGAAGCAATAACTCTTTATAAACTTGATGAATGGAGTTATTTGACATATCTTGTAAAATGTTATGGTACAGATAATGAAAAATTATATATTAAAAATTGTATACATTATCTTATAGAAGAGATTAAAGCTATTAATCCTTTAATTATAGTTCCGCTTGGTTCAACTGTTCTTAAAGCTCTTACTGAAAACAATAATATTATAATGAAGAATGAAGTTAATAAACTAAGAGCTTATGCAAATACTATAATGATACCTATTTATGATTGTGCTTATATTAATAAGAATAAATGTTATGAAGAGTATGATAAATCATTTGCTATAATTAGTGATATACTTGCGAAAAGAGATAGTAAATATAAAGAGTGGAGAGAAGTATCATTTTAAGACGATTAAATAGATACAAGTGTTACTTTACAAGCAAACAAATCTCGGAACACCTCCCTCCCTTGTGGCCAATTACCCGGAGAGCACTTGTTACAACTGTCTTTGCAACTGTCTTTACAACTGAAATTAAAAATCGTATTACAAATATAGTTAAAACTAATTATAATATGAACGATAAAGATATATTTAATATTAAAGAACTTATCAAATTTCTTGAAGATAATCATACTAAAGAAAATGGTTATAAATTTCAAATAAGAGTTATTGTAAATAAAACTTTAAATGGAAAATTTAAAGTTATCAATTTAACTCAAGATGGATTTGATAAAGTTTCTAACGCACTATATTCTTTAATTCAAAAGGATATAGAAGATGATTTAGAAGATTTAGTAAGTCTTGATTTAACTAAGAACAGATTATGACTGATAAAAAATATATTTATGACTTTGAAATTTATAAGAATTTTTGTGGTGTAACTTTTATACCAGAAGATGTTCCTCAACAACTTGTAGATACTTATGTAAATATCGATATACTTCGTATTGATGCTGAATATAAACTTAGTGAACATAATAAGAATGTAAGTTTCGAGGATGCTATTAAAGAAGATGAATATTCTATTTCTCTTCAAAATAGTATAGAAAAATATAAAGCTGATAAGAAGAAAATTCTTACAGCAATGGGTGCTAAACAATTCTATATTTGGAATAGTTTAAATGGTAAAGATTTTCATAATGATTTACTTTATATTCAAAACTTTTTTATTAGTCATAAAATTGTTACAGGATATAATAGTAATAATTATGATAAAATAATGCTTATACTTCTTCTTTATAATGCTAAATATGTTACTTCTGAAGGTTATCATTATAAAGAGAAAATGAATCTTACAGATTTTATGTTTAGACATAGCCAAAAATGTATTAATTTTGGTAATGGTTATCTTTATACATTAGGTATTAATAAAAGTTTTAATATACCTTTTACAAATTATGATATTCAAAAGATTCTATATCTTGATAAATCTTTTACGAGTTTAAAACAAGTTGCTATTATATTAAAATGGTATAGAATACAAGATTTACCTATTCATTATTTAGCTACTATCAATGAAGAAGATATAGAAACTATAATGGATTATAATATTAATGATGATTTAATTACGTTAACATTAAAAAGAACAGTTAAGGCTGAAATTGATTTAAGAGATGATATTACAAGTGAATTTGGAATTGATGTTCGTAATATGTCTCGAAGTTCTATTGGAAAAGCTATAACTACTAAATTATATAGTGATTTTACAGGTCTTGATAAAAAAGACTTTTATGATTTAAGAACTAATCGTAGAGTTATTTATCTTGAAGATGTAGTATCTGATATAATAAAGTTTAAAACTCCTACTTTACATAATCTTTTAGCAACTATTCTAAAATCTAAAATTGTAGTAGGTAGTACAAATAAGAAAGATAAATTTGCATATACTTTTAAATTTGGTGATAATCAATATACTATGGCACTTGGTGGATTACATAGTAAAGATACACCTGGAATATTAGTAGCTGATAATTGTATATTAAGAGATGCGGACGTTAATATGAATATGTAGCGTCCTAATGTGGTTAATTGCGGGAAACCCCTTAGAGATTCTTATACTAAATATCGTAGTAATATAGATATGGCAAGAAGTAATTTTCAAGGTATAGTAAAAAGTAAGAATATTGGGCAATCCGCAGCTAAGCGTCTTAATATTGTTTATTAAGATGAAAGCTCAACGACTATCCCTAATGGGAGTACAGATGAAAAAACTAATTCATTTGGAAATGCCACAATACTTTATATATTTAGTCTATATAATTTTAGGTATTATCCAATCAAGGTATTATCTTAGTAGGTGTTAACCAATAAAGATAATATTATGGATAGTAAACAAATTAACGATTTAGTAAAAGTAGATTCTAATAAATATTCTAATTCAGATTCTAAATTTGAATATGGTACATTTTCTAATATGAATGGTAAATCTGGAATATATTCTATTTTTAATAAAATTACCAATAAAGAATATATTGGCTCTACTTCTAATATAGGTAGTAGAATTACTAAACATTTTTCAGAGTTAAAATTAAATAAACATACTAATCATGCAATGCAGGATGATTTTAATGAACATGGTATTGATAGTTTTGTTTATAGAATTGTTGAAGAATGTAATGATAATTTATTAGAAAAAGAAAGAGAATATCAAATATCAAAAGGTATTGAAAATCTTTATAATGAAAAGATTTCTGATTATTATATAAGTGATAGACTAAAAACTATTTATTCTAATACTTCAAAAGAAAGTCATAAAACTAAAGAGTATAGAGAATATATGTCTATTATTAAAAGTAATCAAGTTGCGCAATATGATTTAAACGGAGTACCTATTAAAGTATATTCTCGTATAGAAGATGTTATAAAAGATAATCCTACTTTTAAAGCTCAAACTATAAGAGGTTGTTGTAATGGTAATAAAAAAACAGCTTATGGTTATATTTGGCGTTATATAGATGATAATGGTAATGTAAAGTATAAGATATAGTCTAATCTATTAGGAAACTAATAGGAATAACAGACAGTTAGTTACTGATAATAATGTTATTCAATAATGTGCTTCATATTATCCTCGTGGAATTGTTAAGTTTCATATATCACCAGAACATTTACAAGAAGATGCATTTATAAATACAGTAAAATATACAGCTGATACACGAGTAGAGGCTAAACATAAAAGTAAAGATTATAAGAATAAAGCTAAGGAAATAAAATCTTTATTAGAAAATAAAAAAGTATCTAATAAAGATAGTGAAATATTATATAAAGAAATAGATAGATTAACTAAGGAATCTAAATCTTTAAAAACTAAAGCTGAAGGTCTTAAAATTGCTATTAATAGAATGTATGGTGCATTTCGTGATAGTAATGATTTTCTTTATGACCCATATTGTACTTATAGAACTACTATAAATCTTCAATTATGTCTTATTATGTTAATTGAAGAATTAGAACTTAATGGAATTAGTGTTGTATCTGCTAATACAGACGGTATAGTTTGTAAGATTCCTTATGAATTAGAGGATACCTATTATAATATATGTAATGCTTGGCAAGCTAAACTTGATTTTGAACTTGAATATACTGATTATGAACGATATTTAAGAAAAGATGTTAATGATTATATTGCTGTCAAAAAAGGTTTTGATGAAAATTTAAATAAACTTATTAATTCAGATGATTTTAATAATAAATCTGATAATGATAAAAAAGAGGCTTTAAAAGCTCTTGAAGATGATTATATAAAACGCAAAGGTTTCTTTATTGAAGATTTAGTTTTTAATAAAGGATATAATTCACCTGTTATTGCTAAAGCTCTTAATTTACAACTTATATATGGTATTCCTTATGAAGATACTATAATGAATCATATTAATAGTTCTAAATTTGCTATTTATGATTATTGTATAAGTCAGAAAAGTGATAGCAAATTTACTATTTATTATGAACATATTGTAGATGGACAAGTTGTTAGAGATAAACTTCAAAAATCTAATAGATTTTATATTAGTAATACAGGTACAGGAACTATTATAAAACAATGTTCTGACGGTGTAGATGATAATGGTAATTCAATAAATAAAGAATCTCGTATTATAGCTAAATATTCTATAGAACCTTTTAATAACTATATTTATAAAGATGATTATCATTTAAATTTTAGTTATTATAAACGTGAATGTAGTAAGGTTCTAAATGGTGAAAATAAAAAGAAAGAAGGTATTATAAAACGTCAACTTGATTTTGACTTATTTAGTAATGATAAACCTAATTTATTAGAAGGGGAATTTGAAACTATAACTCGTTCTAATAAAATTAGTAATAGACGAAAAGAAGATGTACGTAGAAGTATAGATGATTTTCAAGTTGATAATAGATTTTTATTAGAGAGTATAAATCAAAATGATACTCCTACTGTAATGAATACTTCTTTTAATGAAGATGATTCTGATGATTTACCTTTTTAATTAATAGCTATGCCTAATAATGAAACTATAATAGATAATAAAACTATTGAAGAACTTGAAGATTTATTTTGGGAATTAGTAGCAAATGGTTATTCTATAAAAAGTGATATAATTATTGCTATAAAAGATAAGATAGAATATCTAAAATATTTTAGTAAAGATGATAAGTAAAGATGAACGTCAAGCTGAATGTGTTTCTAAATGGAGAAATGCTAAAGGTAGAGGAACTTTAAATCTAACATTTAGATTTGGTAAAACTCGTGTAGCAGATATTATACTTACTAATTATATAAATAAAAATGGTAATAATAAAATTCTATTTTTAGTTCCTAATGATATAACTAAAAAGAATATTATAAAAAATACTAAATATGGTAGTAAGATAGAACTTTTAACTTCTAATCAATTTATTAATAAATGTCGAGATGTAAAAGATTATATAGATTATAATTTAGTAATTATAGATGAATGTCATAAGTTTCTTGATAATGAAATTTATGATTGTATTATTAAAATAAATACTAAATTTATTCTTTGTCTAACTGGTGTAAATATAACTTCTGAACAAAATAAAAAATTAGAAGCTATAGGTTGTCCTATAATAGATACTATAAATGAGAAAGAAGCTATAGAGAATAAATGGATAAGTGACTTTGTAGAATATAATTTAGCTGTTGAATTAAGTGATGATGATAAATTTAAATATGCTAAATATACAAATCTTATACATGAAACTCTTGATATATTTAAAGGAGTTTATAAAGGTGTTAATTCTGTATTTCATAAAAATGTTTTTGATTCTGATTTTGATTTAATTATTGCTTGTTTTGCTGGTAAGTATATTAAAGATACTAATGGATTTAGAACTTTTGTAAAATCTACAATAATTCGTAAAATTGTTGCTGAATGTCAAGGTTGGAATACTGATTTAGATGTATCTTCAAATTATGGTAAGAAAATTAATCTTTATTGGAATCCAGATAATATATATGAACGAGCTAAAACATTTAAGCAAAATGTAAGTAATAGAAATAATATACTTATATTTAATAGACCTAAGATTGAAGCTGTTATGGATATTCTTAAAGCAAATCCTGTTCCAACTATATGCTTTAATGAATCTGTAGAAATGGCAGAAGAACTTGCTAATTATTATCCAAAAGATAGTATAGCTTATCATAATAATATTGAATCAAGATATATGTATGATAATGAGACAGGTGATATTATAAGAACCAAAAGTGGTGAACCTAAAAAGATTGGTAAAACTACTTTAAAAAAGATGGCTATAGAAGGTATGAGAGATGGTACATATAATAAATTATTTACTGTTAAATCTCTTAATGAAGGTCTTACTATAGAAAATATAGAACAAGTTATAACAACAGGTGGTTCATGTAATACTCAAACTCACGAAAATCGAATCGCACGAGGTAAGACATTTGATTATACAAATCCTAATAAAGTTTGTGTTATTATAAATATCTATATCGACGATTTCACAATAAAAGTGGGTGTAAATCAAGAAGATAATACAGATATACTAAAAGATGTTAAAAGTCGAGATAAACAAAAACTTATAGAAAGGCAATCTACTACTATACAAGCTCCTATTTGGGTGTCGAGTATAAGCGAAATATTCTACTAAAAAAGCTAATGCAAATTTTGTTATTATGATTATTACTATTACATTTGACTATGAACAAGCAAGTAAATGCAATAACTAAAGCTAATGGTAGTAAAGATACTAATGAAGTAACTAAGTATTCTACTGAAGATGAAAGTACAATTCTAACTCTTGAACGTGCAAAAGGACTTGCTGAATATATTTCTAAAAATAATGCTTTTGCCGCTCAATTTGGAGAAAAAGATGAAAATGGTAACGTTACTATAAACGTTCCTGCAATAGTTACTTGTTTGATGCTTGGCTCTGAAATGGGTTTAAAACCTATGGAAGCTCTTCAGTTTGGAAGAATGTTAAATAGGTTATCTGTTATTAAAGTTCGTAAGGGTAAAACTCTCGGATTAGACCCTATTACCGCTATGCAAAATATTTATATTTGGGATAGTGGTAAAAATGAAATTATTTATACTGGAATTAATATTGTATTAAAAGTCCTTAATGAAAATAATATCGCTGTTGATGTTATAGAGGACGGAAATAAGATTCATTATTATTATCGACTTCTTAGAAACGGAAAGTTAGATGAAGAAGTAGAATTTGATGAACGTGATGAATTTTTAAATAATAAATATACAGTAGTTAATGACGGTAAATCTGCTGCTAAACTTAAAGCTGATGTAGATAATGGTAAAATAATGCTTCAAAGATTCTCAACAAAACGTGCTCTTGTTAAACTAACAAGGATAAATTCAAATGGTAAAGAATCTGTTGTAGCTATACCTTATACCCTTAGAGAAGCTATTGAAGCTGGTTATTATCCTGGAATTAATAGTTTTGGTGAAGAAGTAAAAGGTAAAGATAATTGGATAAGTCATACAGCAGCTATGCTCCGAAAAATGTCTATAATGATTGGAGCAAGAATTATAGCAAATGATAAACTTAATGGTATTTATGAAACTGACGAAATAGGTTCCGTTAAAGTTTATACAAATGCTGAAGCATCTAAATTTAAAGATGCTGTTGTAGAAAATGTTACAGCAGAAGATGTAACTGATGTTTCTGATAATATAGAAAATTCCACTAATAATGATAATTAAATTTATCAATCTATCATTAAATCAAATAACAAATAAAAACATTTTAAAATTATGAAAAAGTCAATTTTCAGCGCATCGAAACTTTCTAATCTGAACGTTGTTGCTAAAGGAACGAAAACTACTAATGATGCTCGTCCCGAAGTTGTTACTGGTCGTGCCATTAACAAATTCACAATGAATGCTTCGGCAGCAGCTCTTCTGGATGTAGATAATGGTGATAATGTAGTTATGTTCTATATTCCTGATGCAGAAAGTCTTGATGAAAAGTTCTTTATTGCTAAGGGTACCGCTAAGGATGCTAAACTTGCTTCGAGCAATAAGACTATTGGTGTTCCGAAAGTTCTTAGCTTTAGTTATTCTTCTCTTTGGAGCCTTATGGTACAGGAGGATTTGGAAGCACAGCCGCTTGGTGAACGCGCTCTTGTAGAAAAAGGTATTATGGAATATGTTCCTACTCAAATGGGACGTGATAAGGGAGACGGTAAGAAAGAAATGTGTTATGCAAATCTTGTTCCTTATCAGCTTGCTTATGAAGTAGAATTGGTAGCTGATGAAAATGAAGTAGCTATTCCTGTAACTGTAGGTGATACTACTTATGAAAGGGTATTCGTTCTTAAGAATGTTATCAAACGTTATCCGGATGAAAAGAAGAAAGAAACTATCAAAGACGAAGTTGTAGAAAATGAAGCTATTCCTGAATGGGAAAATGATGTAGAAAATCTTCTTTAATCTACTTTAATATCTATCATTAATCTATCATTTAAAAGAGTAGTAATTCTAATTGAATTACTACTCTTTTTCGTCACTTATAATAAGATGTATAAACAATGACAACTAATGTAAAATCTAATTTAACAGTGGAGAATCAAGTTTCAAGTTCAATGATTACATTTGAAAATAAAAAGGTAGAACGTCGTCTTACTATGAAACCTGAACCGGCAATAGGAAATCTTTGTCGTGTTACTATAGATGATGTACGAATAGAAGAACATGAAACTTCTAAAATTAATCCCGAAACTCAGCAAGAATCTACTTTTGAATATGCTGGTTATTCTATTCCTACATTAGTTATTACTTTTAAGCAGATTCCTACTAATGAAGACCCGAAACCTCGTTATTATGAACATAGGTTTAAAGTTGTTCCTGTAATAAATAATAACGGTGCACCTATAGAACGTAAGTCTATAGTCGGACTTATTAAGATGCAATTTGACCAACTTCAGCATATTGTAAATAGTATGGTAGGAATACCTGGATTTACTGATGATGAAGCTGTTCCGGGAATTGATATAGAGGCTAATGTAGAAGTTAGGATTAAACAGTTCCGAGCTTTCTATACACATTTCCTTAATACTATTAAAGGTGATGATGAAAAACCTTATTACAAAGGTGTAGGATTTTATCTTAAACTTGTAGCTAATTATGGAACAAGGAAATATCTCGCTATTCCTAATTTCGTAGGTCGAGGATTTATTGAAAGGATACTTCCTAAAGTAAATCCCTCTATAGCTCTCGAACCTAATGAAACTGTAGTTTTAGCTAAAGATGTTTCAGCAAGTAAAACAGAAAAGGCTATAGCAAATGGTAGCATTCCTGTTGATAATGGTGGTATAGACCCCGAAGTTCAAAAGATTATAGATGGTTATAATTAATCTATAAGAATCATTATTAGTGGAGATAGTGGCGGTAGTAGAAATATTATCGCCACTATTCATATATACGAATTTCGGAACACCTCTCGCCCTTGCGGCCAATAAACTGTGCATCTAAAAATATTTCAAGATATTATGGATTTAAAGCAATATATTATCGAAAACATTAATCAAGAACTTATATTTAGTAAATATCTTGGAATTAGTATTGAAGATATAAGAATTAGTATTATAGATAATTGTAAAATACTTAATTCTTATAGATATGAAAAAAGTCCTTCATTAAAATTTAAATATTATAACGATAAACTTATTGCAAGAGATTTTGGAGATAATAGATATAGTGGAGATATATTTGAAGTTGTAGGAAATATTATAAATAAAGATTGTAAAAGTAGACAAGGATTTATAGATATATGTAGTGATATTATTGTTACATGTACTAAAGATAATGCAGATATTGTAATAGCTAAAGAAAGAGAAGAAAAAGAACTATCTAAAAATAACACTATAATTGAATATAATTCTCGTAAACCAAATCGTTTAAATTATATATTTTATGAACAGTTTGGAATTAATGAAGAATATTTTAATAAAAATGTGGAAGTTGTAGATAGTTATTATATTAACGGTCGTATGTCTCCATATAGATATACAGGTTGTGACCCTTGTTATGCTTATAGGGTTAATCCAAATAAGGTAAAATTATATTTTCCTTTTAGGACTAAAAAAGATGTAAGATTTATTACAAATAATCGAGTTCCTATAGAGAATATAGATAATATAAGAAAAACAGATTATACTATTATAATAAAATCTATAAAAGATAAGATTTTATTTGATAGAATTATTACTGAAAAGAATATTAGAAATATACAGATATTATCTGCTGCATCAGAAACAGTAAATATACCTAATGATATACATACAGTAATAAGTAAATATACTAATAAAGATAATATATACAGTTTATTCGATAATGATAGTGCTGGAATAAAAGGTATGATTCATTTAGAAGAAACTCTCGGAATACATCCTATATATTTTACATTAGGATATGATTCTAAAGACCCAACTGATATGGTTAAAAGATGTGGATATAATAAAGTATACGAACAATTCGATTTAATAATTAAAAAGATATTAGAAGTATGAATAAAGAAACGAAATGTGTACTTGGTGTATATCTTATAAATATTGATTGTAAAGGTAATGAATATAATCTTTATTCTGTAGATGAAAATTTATATAAATCTATAATAAAAGAAGCTGAAAGATGTTCTAATTCTTTTCATGTTGCTGCTTTTGTAGATAAATATAATATACGTCCACAGGATATAATTGTTCATGGAGAATCCGAAGTTTGGAATGCTCCAGATAAAATGAAAAGAGAATATAGAGAACAAACAGAAGCTCTTCTAAAAAGTATACTTCCTCGTCCAAAAAGTGTCAAAGATGAAATTAGAAATGTAGTTAGAAATAGTTATAAATGTTGGTGTGCAAAAGAACTTGGATTAGAAGACGTATGTGACCATAGAACAGCTTGGGAGAGTTGGCATTGTTTAATGAATAGGATTAATATGCCAAAATATTGTATAGTGGTTAAACAACCTGCCAATAAGAAAGAATCTAAATAAAATATTATGGAAACTACTGTTCTTTTTAAGAGAAATATTAATGGCAAAGTAATGTATTGGAAAGGCAGTGTAATATCTGCTGAAGGAAATGTTGAAAATTGTAGATTAAAATATACATACGGAGAATTAAATACAGATAATCCTATTGTTACTTATAGTGATAAAATTGAAGGTAAAAATATAGGTAAAAAGAATGAGACAACTCCTTATCAACAAGCTGCCAATGAACTTAAAAGTGTATATAATCGTCAAATTAAGAAAGGATATAAATCATTAGATACTATAATAAAAGAACAAAATATAGATATTAAAGATATTAATGATTTAAATTATCTTATAGGTCATTTAGAATCTATTCTTCCTAAATATAATACAGATGCTAATAATTGTGTAAAACCTATGAAGTGTCAAACTTTTAAAATTGACACATTTAATTATCCATGTATTATACAACCTAAAATTAATGGAGTTAGGGCTGTAATAATGTTAGAAGAATATACACCACAAGATTTATTTAGTTGTAAAGGTGTTTATATAAATGATAAGAGATATACTTCTGTAATTAAAACCAAAGAAGGTCTTGTTTATAATGTTCCACATATAGAACAATTATTTAATCATCTATATAGTCAATTTCCACAATATAAAGATATAGTATTTGATGGTGAATTGTATATTAAAGATGAAAAAGTTACAACTATTGGTGGTGCTGCTCGTAATACAAATAATCCTCTTAATGAACAACTTCTTTATGTAAATTTCGATTTAAGTGTAGAAGATGTTAATAATGAAGATAGAGATAAACTAAGATTTAAAATTTGGGAAGATTATATTAATAAAAATACTTCAGCTTCTTATAATATTCAAGCTGGAAGAATACTTATAAATGAAGTATTAAATCAACATTATCTTTGGCATCGTTATAATGTTATTGTACTTAATAGTGATATAGCTAATAATGATATGGAATCTATAACTTATATGGAATGTGCTATATCAAATGGTTTTGAAGGTGCAGTAATACGAGATAAAAAAGCTGATTATTGTTTTGGACAAAGACCTAAAACAATGATGAAACTTAAAAAGTTTAAAGATTCTGAATTTGAAATTGTAGATATAGAATCAAAAGGAAATCCAAATGATAAAGTAGGATTTACTATAGTTTATACTTTATTAAATGATATAAACGATTTGATGTTTGAATGTAATGGAACTGGTACAGTAGAAGATAAACTTAATATTTTAAATAATAAAGATTATTATAAAGGTAAATTTGCTACTGTAAAGTTTTATGAACGTACTAAAAATGGAATACCTTTTCATGCTAATGTAATTGGTATAAGAGATTACGAATAATTTAATAAAAATGAAACTAATATGGCTGATATAAAATTAAAGAGTGTAGATAAGAATAGAATTGGTGAATATATAGGTGAATGTCGTAGTGTAATGGAAGGTGCAAAGTTATATCATTGGGATGTTACAGGCACAGCTTCTTATGCTCAACATATAGCTCTTGACCAATTTATAGAACAAATGAATGCTCCAGTTGATTCTTTAGCTGAGACTTCGATTGCTTTATATGGAGATATAAATATTACTATTCCTAAAACAGATAAACCTACCAATATAGTAGACTATATTAATAAATTTAGAATTTCAACTAAAAATATAAGAAATATCTTAATAGAAAATGTTCAAATTGCTATTGTAGATACTATAGATGAAGCTGCATTACAAGTCTTATATCGACTTAAACGACTTAAATAAGTCCTATAATTAATATTAATTTTAAAGCCCTACAATCAATTATTTTTGTCCGGATGAACATTTGTTCGTCTTAAAAATTATATTCGATTGTAGGGCTTATTTATGGCCTTTATGGGCATTTTACGAGGTATTATTGTATATAGGTCGAAATACTCGATATTTTAAATTATTAATAAAATTACTAATACAGTAGATATGAAATATGTAAGTCCTAATGTTGAGCTTTGTACCGAAACAGGTCTTAAGAAAATAGAGCTTATAGGTAAAGTATGTACTAAGAAAGAACATAATATTACAGAAAATAGTTATATTAATTTTATAAGAAGTAGAATAAAAGAAGGTCATACTTCTATATTTGCTCATGAATTTGTTTATTTTGATGTATCTGTAGTAAATCGTGATTTTATAAATTCGATTATTAAATCTAATAGATATATAAGAATTTCCGATGATAATTATTATATAGCTGTGTCATATCGTTCTTTGATAGATATGATGTTTTATGATTATAGTGATACATTATTAAAAGATATAGTAATTAGATTTTGGGAACTTACTCCTGAATTATGTTATATATTTAATTTAACTCCGAGATATGGGGATGGAACTACAAATAGGTATCTTTATATAAACAGAGTAGATTCTGATTATATATTAAAACGTTGTCCAGAAATTTATGCTGTTACTTTTAAATTTACTACTAATAGAGCTATAGCTAATGAAATAATAAGACATAGTGAAATAGCTCCTATGCAAGAATCTACAAGATGGATAAATTATAATAAATCAAATGGCGGAAATATAGAATTTATAAATCCTTTTGATTGTATTGATATATGTGATTCTATAGATATTGAAGAGATTATAGAATTTGGTGAAGAAACATTTGCTGATAATAATATTTTATCAGAACAAACATATAAAGATTTAATAAAAGGTGGTATAAGTCATCAAGTAGCAAGAGATATACTTCCTTTAAATTTAAAGACTGAACTTTATATGACAGGTACTATTAGAATGTGGTTAGGAAGTGATAATACATATACGATTGGAGATTTAACTTTTAGAATTTTAAAAGGTTTTATTCCTCAACGTACAGCAAAAAGTGCTCATCCACAAATTAGAGAATTGGCTAATAAAGTAAATAAATTATTAAAAGTAAATTATTCTAAATATTATGATTTCAAAAGCGGAATTTAAAGAGATTGTTCGACAGGCTTTAAAAGATATTAAAGTTAGTAACAAAAATATAGAACTTTTTCTTAAAGATGATTCTAAAGTAACTTTAGAAGAGATTAAAGTTTGTACTGCTGTAACAGAAGTATTAGATAAACATATAAAATCTCTATATAAAGATTTTGATGCAAGTTTATATAATGATACATTTGAAACTTTATATAATTATCATAAACATTTAGATGAAAATAAGGATTAAATTAATATGACAAGAGATGAAATAGAAAATAAAAGTCTTAATGAATTACTTGATATAATAAATAATAAATATGGTAAGACGCGAGGAAATGATTTAGTGGCAAGAGAAGCATTTAGAATATGTTCTAAAAATATTGATGCCAGTATTTCAAAAGCAATTAAATTAGAAGCTGCAAAACGTGTTTTATCAGGACAAGTTGAAAGACAAGAAATAAATATTGAACATGATAATATTCATTAGTGGTAAAGCAGGTAGTGGAAAAGATACATTTGCTATCATGTTAGGACATGTATTACATGCTATTACAAATCCTAATAAAGCTAATTATCATCCGAATATCAATAATTTTATGAATATTGTTGAAAGAATTGATAACGGAGATGATGTAAAATCTATATTTAATAGTATATATTTTACTGCTTTAGCAGAACCATTAAAAGATTCTGTAGCAGGTTTAATAGGTGGTGATTCTAAATATTTAAATATAGATTTATTTAAACGTTCAAAAAGTTGTTATAAAATTAATGGTAAAAATCTTACAATAAGAGAACTTCTTATTTATTTTGGGGATATTGTAAGAAAAGATAATCCTTATTTCTTTATAGATTCTTTATTAGGTAGGGTAGAAGTATATAAAGATATATTTAATAAAAATATTGCTATAGTTACAGATTTAAGACTTAAAGATGAATATAATAGAGTTAAAAATAGAAAAGATGTTATATTTATTAGAATTAATAGAAATATAAAAGATAATAATGAATCATTTAGAAAACATTGTACTGAAACAGATTTAGATGATTGTGTAGAATGGAATTATGTTATTGAAAATAATAGTACTTTTCAAAACTTATATGAATATGCTACAGAAGTAGCATATAATATTGTTGATTATATAAATAATAATTATGAAAGATAATGAATTAAAAACAGTTGAAACTTATATTTCATTTAAAGATTATATTGAATTAGAAGATGATATTAAAAAAGATATTGTACTACATGATATAGATAATAAATCTCAATTATATCAATATATTTATACTTTAGATAGTAAATATATTGTTGTAAAAGAGATTCCAACTTATTCATCAAATGAAGTTGCATATCTTATAAAAACTATTGATGAATTATGTATAAGATGTCGTATTACTTCTTATAATGAAGTTAAACGAAAATGTAAATTTATGGAACAAACAACTATTAAATTTAATAATAAAGATTAAAACATGGGTAAAAATATATTTGATATAACAAAAGAATACGAAGATATTCTTTCTATTATTGAAGATAATGAAGGTGAAATAACTCCCGAAATTGCAGAAAAATTATCTATTAATGAAAGTGAACTTGAAGATAAACTTAGAAATTATAAATATATTATAGATAGATATAAATATGAAAAAGAATATGTAAAAGATGAACAAGAAAGATTAAAAAATAAAATAGCAAGTAGAGAAAATACTATACGACTTATTAAAAATAATATCGTAGAAACTCTTAAAATATATGGTATAAAATCTAATACAAATTATAAACTTAAATATCCTGACTTTATAGTTTATACAAAAGATAGCAAAAGTATAGATTATGATGATAGAAAATTGGAATTTGTTATTGATAAATTAGAAAATGAAGATTATAGTTATAATCAAACTGATATAATTAATAATCTAATTAATGTAGAATTTACTGTAAAAGTTCCAATTGTAGATTATAAATATTTTATTAATAAATGTAATGATAATAAATACGAAGTTAAAGATATTAAAAGGTCTTTAAATAAAACTTATGCAAAAGAACTTATAAAAAGTAGAGAAGAATGTGAAGATATAATTATCAATAAACGAGAAGAAGATGATGTAGAAGCTGTTTATGAAAATCTTTCTGAATATGAAGAAGTTATAGCTGATTTAAATATTACTGAAAATACATCAACAACTGCTATATTTAAATAAATTACAATTATGGATAATATTAATTATAATGAACAAAAAGGAACTTATAGCTTCTATAGTTTAAAAGAACTTCCTTGGCATGGTTTAGGAACTATTGTAGAAGAAGCTAAAACTCCTTCTGAAATATTAGAAATAGCTAATATGGATTATAGAGTTGAATTAGCTCCTTTATACGCAAGTTTTATTCCTAATGGAGCTGTTACTTGTGAAAAAGATTTAATAACTGGTGAATATAAAGGTTATTATAGAAGTGGAAATGAAAGTATCCCATACAGTATAAAGAAAAAGGGAGAACTTATTAAAACTAATTATGCAACATATCGTACAGATACTCTTGATATATTAGGTGTTGTCGGGAGTAGATATGAATGTGTACAAAATGATGTAGCAATAGATTTTATATTTAATGTATTACATAATCAAGATATTATTAATAAAAATGATATAATCATAGAAACAGCTGGTGTTTTAGGAAAAGGTGAAAGAATATTTGTAACAGCTAAACTTCCTGATTTTATTATAGCTAAAGATTTAATAAATAATTATATTCTATTTACAACAACCCATGATGGAAGCGGAAGTATAACGGCTTGTTTTACTGATATACGTGTTGTATGTAATAATACATTAAATATGGCATTAAGTGGTTGTACAAATAAGATGACATTTAAACATACAAGAAATGTAAATAAACGTTTAAATGAAGGTTCAAATCTTATGAGAAATGCTATTATATATAAAAACACACTTGTAGAAACATTAGAACCTCTTTCTAAAATAGAAGTAAAAGAGAGAGATGCTATTGAATTTATACAAGATTTATTTCTTAATGAAGAACAGGCAAATTATGTTAAATCAAAAGGTTCGTTCTTTAATATAAATAATGGTGATGAAATGATAGCTACAAAAACTTTAAATAAAATGAAAGATGCTATCACTTATATTGAAAGAGGAGCTGGTCAAGATTATAATTATGGAACAGCTCTTTGGTTATATAACGGAATTACTTCATACATAAACAATGGAATTAATTATAAATCTAATGAAGATAAATTTAATTCTATTATGGATGGTGTAGGAGCTAAACTAAATCAAAAATCTTATAATTTAATAACTTCAAGATATGCTGCATAAATTATGATAGATAGAGTTAATATATGTAGTGACGGATATATTGATTGTTATGATTTAGATAATTGTAAAGTTAGAGAATTAAGTGGAGATATTACACTTATTCATCAAATACTTAAAAATGTAGATACTTGTATTAATTATAGCCCTTCGAGTATTGAACCTAATTTTAGATTTACAAGGAATCCTAAATTCTATTTTATAGTTTCTAATACAGAAATAAATATAGAAATTCCTTATAAACATGTTATACGATTGTCTAAATTTATAAACAATGTAGATGTCATATCAGATAGTGTAGATTAAAATAACAATTAAAATATTTAAAATTATGGAAAAGCAAATTGTAAAAATTTATTCTGAAACTGGAAAAGTACCCGAATATAAAACTTCGGGTGCTTCCGGTTTTGATTTGTTTTCTACATTTACAAATAATAGTTGTCAAATTCTTACAATTGATGACATAGAAGAAATAGACGCTTTTTATGTAACAGGTAATAAAAATGATGCAGCTGAATTTATAACTGAAATTATTCCAAGTTTAGAGGAAAACGCTGCTTCACTTATTATGAATCCTCAAAGCTATATAATATCTATCAAATTGGCTATTGAAGATAAGTTGGAAGAAATTAATAAAAATATAGAGAAAAATGGAGGTACAACTTATGGAGTTCTTTCAGATTATATGTCTGATAATGATATTGAAGCCGTTAATATAATTCTTCCTTTTTCACATAATATAATACCAACCGGTTGTTATGTTCAAATTCCAGAGGGATATGAAATTCAAGTTAGACCTCGTAGTGGAATTGGAGCAAAAACTAATATGATAGCTCATTTGGGAACTATAGATAATGATTATAGAGGAAATATAGGAATCATTATAAATAATCCATCTCCTAATAGTTATATAATACTTCCAAATGAAAGGTTAGCACAAGGTGTATTTGCTAAAGTAGAACAATGTGAATTTAAAAAAGTTAAAAGTATTGAAGAATTAACTAAAACAGATAGAGGTGAAGGTGGATTCGGAAGTACCGGAAAATAATATTTAAATAAAAATAGGGATAATTATTGTGAAATAGTTATCCCTATTATTATAAATAATAACGAAAAAGAAGATAATAAATTTAATACAAATATCGGAACACCTCTCGCCCTTGTGGCCATTAAACAAATGTCTTTATAGTTAGCACACAATGTCATAAAGTAACAAATGAATTTAATATTGTATTTAATATTGTATTTAATATTGTATTTAATACTGTATTTAATACTGTATTTAATTTAAATGTAACTATTAGACTTATAGTGTTACATACTATGATGCACAGTATTATGGCCACAAGGGCGAGAGAGTTTCCGAAATTTGTTTTATAATTATTATAAATTCTAACGAAATTAATATGACATTAAATGCTGATTTAAATACTGATATAAATACTACAGATGAAACTTTAAATCGAAAACGATTTGAAATTGTTGTAAAACATATATTAAAAGATTATATAAAAGATGCAAATGTTAATGATATTATAATTGATTTTGAAGAACCTATACAAGTTGTATTACAAGGTTTTATTGATTATAATGATATTTATAAATTTAAATGTGATGTAGCAAATGCTTTTAATGTTTCATTACATGATAAATATATTCATAGTTCTTTTACTTTTGAAAATCTTTATTACTTGATAAAAGAGCGTGTATACATACCTTTTTATAATGCCTCTATTTGAGCCATAAACATGGTAAATTTCTATTATTTTTATTCGGCTGAACAAATGTATGTCCATTGAAAAATAATCGAAATTTAATAGCTTAAAATCATTACCAAAATCGACTATAAAATAGCTTGTATAATAATAAAGGAGTTAGCAAATACACTAACTCCTTTATTCCCCTTTTTGCACTTTGTGCATCTATAAGTGTGATATTATTTATATCATTAGTAGAATCTTATAAATTAAAAGGATTATACCATTTATACCAATTCATTGTAGCTTTAAGATTCTTACTCTTTTCTATTTGAGTTAATATAGGTATTAATTTCTTAACTGAAACAGATAATTTTGTCTGACCTTTATAAACACCTCTGTCATAAACTAAAGATTCATCATCTGTAAATACATCTGCCATAGCATATTTAACAACATTCATAGCATTAGTTATAACAGTTTCTCCAACAAAGAGTTTATCTTTCATTTGATTTATTGTACTATACCAACCATAAAGAGGTACAGGCTCAACAACTTCTTTATATAAAGCTGTAAGTGTATACATTGTTACAGTATAATAATAAGGTTCATCATCATCTTTTAACTTACCTAACATCATCGCAGCTACTGCGATAACAGCTATAGTAGATAAATGTTTAGCCCATTTAATAACACTTGCTTGTTCACCTTTGGTAAGAGAATTATAATATAATTTAGCATGTCGGAGAAGTTTATATTGATAATTAAACATCTCAAATAAACCTTTAAAAAATGCACGTGGGTCTTTAAATATATTTAGCTTAACAATATCACTATCTTGTTTAAACATTTTATAACCATAAGTAGCCCAATCGAAACTCGGTTTATATACAGGTACTTCCCACGTACCTAACATTTCATTAAATTGAGTTTTATTAAAACGACGTCCAAAATATCTTATAAAGTTAGGACGAATCCATTTTCTAAATTGCATGAATAAATCTCCAAATGCACTTTCCTGTAAAGCATTTTTATCAATTATATTGTAGATACCATGTAGAGCTTGATTTACACCTTTAACTCTATTTTTAAAATCATTTACAGACTTATCTGTTAATTGACTTCCTTCTTTATAGGCTAATCTACCATCTACAACAGTCAATTGAGAATCTAATGTTGGAAATTTTTCAAATCTTTCTTTTAGAACTTTTCTATTATCTTTAATTAATTTATTTAATTCGATTCGTTGTTCTTTTGTAAATTTATCTATATTAGCTCTTATAAATTCACCTGCATAATCACCTTGCCAAAGATATTTCTTTTTATTTTCATTTTCATATTTTATTATATAATCATCTTTAGCTTTTACAAACTTAGCAAATTCTTCTTTTTGTTCATCAGTTAATACCTTAGATAATTCTTCTATTTTAGAATCATTATAAAAATCTTGAAATGACATTATTTGACCAGCTACAACTCTATGAGAACGAGACATACCTAATAACATACCAAATTGCATAAAAAACTCACCTATTTGGTTAGGACTATAACCAGCAGTATCGGCAGCAGTTAGAACTTTAGTTAGCCAGTTCTCTCCTGTCATACTAACATTTATATCTCGTGTATCTTGAAATATAACTTCAAAATCTTTAATTAAAGCTATAATTGGATTCTTAGTTTTCTCTTTATTTATTTCAGCTATCCATTCAGGAGTTATTTTAATTATATCTAAAAGACCTTGCATAAGTTGTTTACTTGTAAGATAATTAATAGATGAAGCATCAATTATCATATCGGATATACCTTTTGCTAAGTTCTTTAATCCAGCACTCCAGTTAAACCACATATAATTAATAGATGAATATCGTATTATACCTTTTGCAACAACATCTACTGTATTATTAACTTTACTTGTATTGTAAACTCGTTTTCGCATAGATTCAAACATAGATGACAAGTTATCTATTTTAGCTTCTCCAGCTGCACTATCTAATGCAAATCTACCAAGTTCCCAATCTACCATAAAATCATTAACAACTTTTATATTATAAAGCTCTTTTATAAAAGATTCCATTACAGCTTTTATATCATAAGTTCTTCTATCTATAGCTTCCTTATGATTTAATTGTTTAACATGAGCGTTATAATCCCTAATATCTGCAATAGATTTTAATTGAGCTACAGGTTCTACTGCATCCGGATGTTTTCTATACCATTCATTAAATTCTCTTGCTACTCTTTCAGCATAATCATCATAAACTTCTCCTACTCTTCTTTTAGGAATATCAAAAATAGGATTGAAATTAGGTATACTTAAAGTACTTGCTTTAAGTATATATTTGGTTTTTCTATCTAATCCTTCATAAGTAGCATCTTTCTTAATTCCTGGAACACCTATAAATCTTTTAAGTGAATTTTTTGAATCTGGTTTTGCTAAATAAGGAAATATATCTATTATAGCATCTGAAGGAATAAACCAAGATGGATTATATTCTATGATAACATTTCCAATAATAGTTTTAATAGTATTTAAAAACTTTAATTCAGCTTTTGTTAATTCACTATATTTAGTATTTTTCGCACTATCTTTATAAGATAATTTATAAAATACTTTTTCAGGAGTTTCTCCTATTTTTGTTATCCTTTTTATTTCATAATATCCATTATATTTTAGATAATTATTTATAACAACATCAGATTTACCTTCTATTTCTTTTAATAAAGAATCTACTTCTTCATCAGTTAATGGAGTTAATATTCCATCAGAATTTGCATTAAAATCTGAAATATAATCATCTGTTTCTTTTATAATACTATCTACAAGTCTTTCATCAATATATACAGCACCATAATATTTACTATTATATAAATCTCGTATGGAATCCTTTAATCTTTGAACTTGTTCATCTACAACATCCCTGTTGTAATCATTTATAAAAGTACCATAATCATTAACAAATTTACGAAAATATTTATTTCTTGCTTCATAAGTAGAAAGATTCAAATTTTCAGCTTCTTCTAATTCTTTTATGGCATCTTCTACTTTGTCTAATAGTTTATTAACTCTTTTATTATTTTCGTATTTAATTGTAGTATATTGTTTACCTATTATGTCAGTAAGTGTCACGCCTGTTACAAAAGGAGAATCTAATTTACTTTGCCAAAAAGTAATATCGGAATTTTTAAGAGCAAATACTTTAGCTACAATATCATTATATTCTTCACTCGTTATTTTAAGATTTTCTATATCAAAAGTAGAAGAATCAAAATCATCTTTTCGGGCAGCTTCTAATACTTTAGAAAAAGCTGTAGCATAATTAGGATTACGACTTTGAGTTACAACTAAATCTACTATAATCTCTTGAACTTTATCTAATACTCTACCTTGTAAACTAATAGATTTATTATATAATTCAGATAATCGTTCAATAGCTTTATTAGCTGTATCAAACTCTTCGTGGAATGATGCAACATCTTCTTCAGATTCAGAATTATAAATAGTATCTTTTATAGTTATAGGTTGAATATCTTTAAACTTATTAAGATAGTCAATTAAAACTCTAAGACTATTTACTTTAACTTTATAATCTTGCCATTTAGCATAATCATTTCTAATTGTATCTGTATTTACACTTTCGACTTCCATTAAAAGAAATCTTATGGAATCCATAACATTTTCCATTATAGGAATCATTCTTTCAAAAGCATAGAATACAGCATTTTGATTAGCATCGTTTATATCATTTTCTAACGAGCCATCGTAATCTTCTTTGTTTATATTATTATAAGCATCTAATATAGAAGCTGTATTAGGTACATTATTATTTTCTAAGAACTTTCTTAATTTATCAAGACTCTGATAATAATCAAGAGCAATTATACTGTTCTTTTTAGTACGAGTTTCAATACCTATATTAGAAGGTTTTTTTATGTTAATTGTTTTACTAAATAATTGTTTAGATTCTGAATAAGCTATATTACGTCGATTTACATCTACATAAGATTGAGATACAGCAAATCCAAAACCATCATTTAATATAGTATTTATAGAATTTATATTACCATTATTTTGATAGAGTTTATCTATAAATAGTTTCGTCCATATAGAACCGGTTTCTGTAGTAATTCCAGCATCTTCAAATCTATCACCTACTATAAGATAATTTCCTTCTTTTAATAACTTAGAAATTCTATTAGCTTCATCATAAGGATTTTTAGTAAAATCTACATGAACAAATTTACCATTCGCATCATATATTCTACTAACAACATTCGATTCATGTCCTATATAAATAAGATTATCATTTTTAGAAACTTCCTCTTTAATAGTTTCTATTAAAGATTTGTTACTTTTTTCAGTAATAGTATCTTCAAAAGTTATTCCTAAAGAATATAAAGGAGATTTCCTCTTAGGTACAACAGGAACATTTTCAGATACTTCTTCGGGTTCATAAGAAACTTCTTCTACATAATCATTAGGAACATCTATTATAACTCCTTCATCAGAATTATTCTCAAAATTAGCAGGAGTATTTTCATCAGTTTTGCTTTTGTATTCTGATTCTAATTTATCTAAAGTAATTAGAAAATCTTTTAATGTACTATATCTTTTAACAAATGTGTCAACATCTATTGTAGATATTATTCCATTTTCATCTTGAATAAGTATCCTATCAGATACATTATATTTATCTATAATACTATATTCAGAAAATTCATTAGGAAGAAGTCTGCTAACCGGATAATAATAATAAACTTCTTTAGAATTATCTACTGTATTATATAAAAATGAATCACTTCTTTTATAAATTGTTACATTACCATCTAAACGTTCTGTAAGATATTTTGCATTAGAACGAGTAGAAGCCATTACACGTTCTTTTGTTTCAAATATTATATCACGTTCTATACCATTAGAATCTGTAACTCTCATTTTACCAACATTGTATCCTTCAGAATTAACTAAAAGACCAAATGTTGCTTGATATATAGTATTATTGCTAATTCTACTTTGTTCTCTATAACTTGGTACAGTAGCATTTATGGAAGGATTTTGTCTACTTATATAATCAAGTGATTCTTCTATATTAAAAGTTTCACCGTTAAGTAATTTTGTTTCAGCTGTACGAAGAGCTTGTCCATAATCAGATATACCTATAGCTGGGTCTATTACACCAATTTGTGTTATACGTTTTTGATAACTTTCATTTACCAAATCTGAAGTAAGTATTTCTATAGGTATAAATTTAGATATATTAGCACCATAAGTGAAACCTTCTGTTATATAAGTATAAGCAATTAAATTTCTAATAGTGTGTGCTATATATGGTATATCACTTTGATACATAGTTAATATACCAGATGAAACATCATCTACAGAAAGTTTATTTGAATCATCTGTTACCACTCTTATTACAGAGTAACCATATCGTCTTATACCATCTCTTACTATTTGTAAATGATTAAATATATTAGAGAATCTAAAATCAACTTTATTAATATAAGATTTAAGAGATTTATCATTAAGTATTAAATTGATTTGTTCTTCTAATGTTAAACTAACCCATTTAGAAAATTTATCATTAGTTATAACATCTCCTAAATTGTTTTGTAATTCATTTATATATTTATTATGTTTAGCTCTTTCTTCATCAGATATTATACCTAATATTGTTTTAACTTGTTTTATAGGAATATTAGACATTATAGGTACAGTCTCATCTCCATAAGATTGTATATAATATTCTAATACTTTTCCTGTAACATAATTATTAGCTTTTCTATTATAAGATTTTCCATTTTGTTGTAAGAAAGTACGAACAGCTTTTCGCATAGCTAAAGAGCGTTGTGCAAAAACTTTATTAAAAGAATTAGCAAATAACCAATGTCCATACTGTTCTCTAACTTGAATTATACCATAAAGACTACTTTCATAATTAGGCTTTATAATACCATTAAATTTATAATTTTCATCTAAACCTGTAAATACAGAACTTATAATATCTTGTCCATTGACTGTAATATTACCAGTTGGTTGATAAGATATATTAAGAAGTTCTAACTTATTTTTTCTATCTTGCCATGTGATAAGATTATGGAAATCATTTAAAGCTGCGTAATAATCCGGTAATGTAATAAATTCTGTATCTATATAACCAATATTGGGATACTTTATTTTAAAATCTCCTGTAGGAAGAGATTTAAAATCTGTAAGTAAAACTTTATAATTATTCCAATATTCTTCTGTTTCAGATATAGAATCTATATAACTTAATGACTTTATATATGTATCTTTTAATATCTTAAAATATTTATCTCTATTTATATAAGAATCTGCAAGTTTTGACTCACGTTCATCTGCTGTATTAAAATCATTAACTGGAACATCTGTTTTTAATACAAAAGATAAATCGGTTATGCCATTAGCTATAGTCTCATATTCTTTAAACAAATATAAAACATCTAATTGGCCTAAATAATAATTTAAAGATTCATTATTTCTATTCTTAATAAATCTGACTAATTCTTCAGTAGTATGTAATCTATATTTATGACCGTTGTATTTAATCTTTTGTTCATATTTAGAATTAAGAATATCCGTATATTTTATTATAAGAGCATTACAAGCATCCAATATACTAAAATTAGGATTTGTAATTATAGCTCCACTTTTAAAATTTACTAACTCTACAATTGCAGGTTGCATTATAAAAGCAGAAGCATAACTAAATCTATTAGGTTTACCATTATATAATTCAGTAACACAACCTTGTGATAAAAGTCTAAATACACCAATAGTGTCAATATTTAAATTGAACATTAATTCAGACTTTAATACATCAAGAATAGCGGCTGTTACTTCGGTAAGCTGCATATTGATTCTTTCACCAGATAAATCAGTAAAAGTATTAGAAGCATTATTACCAACCCATACATCCTCTACTATAACATATCTCCCATCTTCTGTATAACTCCAATTTTTATCTCCTAATACAGAATCTAATACTTCTTTTGTAACATTAGCCGGTAAAGAATCTACAGATATTATTCGTCTAACAGGAGTATTAAGTTTAGCATGAAGATTACCTAATATAGCTATATTACCATCTGTATTAATAGAATATCCTTTTAATATAGTAGATGACATACTACTAATATTTAAGGATATTTTATCAGCTAAATTATGAGGATTTAATCCATTATTAGATTTACCCCATAAAGCATTATCTCTTGCAGAAACAGCTGATATATTTTCAAAACTATTAGGTTTATCAATATCAATTCTATGATTTTTATTAGATAATATAGATATTACCATATCTATAATTCTATTATCACGAGCTTGACGACTTAGAGTAACAGACTCACTTATATCTTTAAAATTATATCCTTTAGATTCTTTAAGTCCGTTATACTGTCTACGAATCTTTTCTTCTATATTATTAAATATAGCAAATATATTTATAACTTTACCATTATCATTTTTGATACTACCTTTAATAAAAGGTTCAAAGAAATCTTTAACAGTATAATAATCATTTATAGATATAACATTATCGCTATCTTTAGAAGTTATATCTATACTATTAATTAAAGATTCAATTCTATTAAATATTTTATTAGTAGTTTTAATATCACTTTCAATAGATAATAATAATTCATTAAACATACGTCGTTTATTCTGAATATAATTATTATCTATTCCTGGATTTAAAGCAACTCGTTCTTCTTGTGTTAAATCTCGTTGTTTAATAGATTTTAAATATTCTATAGCTTCTGTATATTCACGAGCTGTATTAATAAGATTTGTAAAATTAACTTTAACTCTTGATACAATAGAAGGTACAGATTCTTGAACATAAGTTTTTATACGTAGAATATTCTTATATTCTCTGCTTTCTTTATTAGAGATATTTGTAAGAATGGCATCTAAAGTTGGAATGATAGAATCTAAAGAAACATCTGTATTACTATCATAAGAATAAAGTTTAATAAAATATTTAGTCAATATCTTAAAAGCTGGACTATTAAGTGAAGTATCTGTATCACTCTTAGTTACTTTTATAGTTTCAAGACTTTCTTTTAATATATCTTTTAAAGCATAATATTTAGATAGATTTTCATTAATTTCAGAAATCATTTTACTATCATATTTTGGAACAGTATATGATTCTCCATTGAAATTAATATGTTTAGCATAAGCATAAATAGTATCTATATCAAAGTCCCAACCTGTTCGTGTAATAAGACTTTGAGGAAATATAGCTTGAGTTGCACCAGTATTTAAAAAGCCTACTATTTCAAAAACTACAAGAGACATTAAACCTTCAGAAGGTATCCTACCTCCGAACATAGTTCTTGCTTCAATAGGTATGGCATCTATATCAACACTTAAAAATTCTTTATACACACCATCACCCATATCAACTCTTCGTATAATAGGTATGGTATCAAAGAACTCTTTTAACCAAGGATTTGCTATAACTTCTGCCTTATATATTAATTCATCATTTTCATCATAACCATATTCAGCTCTTAATTCAAGACTTCTACCTTCTTTTTTACATCTATCTATAAAATCTCTTGAATAAGTTATAATACCTCTTTCGTATAAATCTTCAATAGCTTCATTATAACTATCTTTGTTAAGATATTGTTCACGAGAAATCAAACTATTAGATGCAGTGAATATATCAGCTCTTAAAGGAGCATGAAATCCAGGAAGTTTTCTATATATTACATCTTTAGTAAATTTAGAAGCTAATATCCTTTCAAATTTCCTATATGTAACAGGAAAAGATAAAGGCATTACAGGTTGTCCTACAGAATCTAATTCAAGAGCTTTTTTAACATTGATACTTGAATCATCATCTTGAACTATATCTTGAAAATATTTTGTAAGTTTTCTTATATCAAGTTGTATATTACCTACATTATCTGTACGAATATTACCTGTTTCATCTATAGCTCCTAATTCATATGCAACACTTATAGCATCTTCTTGAATAGTAGATGAAACAATTGTATTAAATTCTTTTGCAAATTCGTAAGGAGTATAAGATTTACCGTCTACAGTATAATGACTTGCTGAAAGAGTTCCTAATACATTTTTAAATAATCGAGAAGGAACAGTAACTTCAGCATCTATTATATCTGGTTTTACATCTTGTTGTATAACAAAATCAGAAGACTTCATATTAAGAAGACTTCTGGAATCTACAGCAGGAGCTACAAATCTACCTTGATTATCATGTATTTTAATAGGTGTTATACCAGATACTTTAACAGCGGATTTAGGAGATATTTGTTGTATATCATTATCTATCATATAATCATATATATCACCCATTGCTGTACCACGAGTTGTAGATTTAAATAGTACTATTGTAGAGTCCTTTATCTGAACAGTATCTACTTCATCTGCAAATATATCAGATAATACATTTCCAGAATCATCATAAACAGCTGTATCTTTGATAAGAAAATCACCTCTTCTTCTACGAGCTACACCAAACAGTTTTAATTGTTCTATTAGTTTATCATATAAAAGAGGATTAAACTTTTTAGTTTCATCTCTTAAATCAGTTACTATCTTCTTATATTCATCCCATCTACCTGTAGATTTTAATAAATCTTCAAATCTAACATCCGTCATGATAGACATTGAATCATTTATAGTAGCAGGTTTTTCATAAGATTTTTTAATAGCTAATTCAGTAGCATCTGTACTATCAACAAACATTTTGTCAATAATATTTGATGCAAACTCCATATCTTCTACAACAAGTATTTTTACAGGTCTACCTGTATCTATAGAATTAAGACCTGTTTTAACTATTTGTGTACCACGTTTATTATAATCTATAGTGGATTTATATTCACTAAGTTTACCATAAACAAGACCATCAAAAGAAGTACCATATACTGCGTTATTCAATATAATTTTTAGAATAGCGTTTTTATAAACTTCTTTTCCAATCTCTGTATTAATATCATAAACTTCTCGTTTTGAACGTTCATATAGAACTTCTTTCTGTTTAAACGAAGGCTCTTGTTTATGACGACGTTTATAATCTTCTATATAATCATTATATAATTTATCTATAGAATCATTTCTTGAATCTTCTATTAAAGATAATCTGGTATCTCCTAATTTAGTAGATACTCGACTAACTAATTCAGCTATATCTCCGAAATCAGATTCAATACTATTTTCAGCATATTGTATATATTTAGTTACAAAAGCAGGTATATAAGAAGATACATTATATTTAGAAGCAACCCCATTGACTACAGATTTAATTAGTTCTTTATATACATCTGCTTCAGAAACACCGTTTTCATTTGCTATATATTTTATAATATTTACAGAACCAGTTCCATCATTATATGTTAAATCTAAAAATTTAAAAGCTCTACCAGTAGGAATACCATCTTTATCAAAAATAGTTTTACCATTCCAATATTTAGTATTATGTATAGAAGTAGATAAATCTCTACCTTCATCAGTATTCAAATCAATACTAAATACACGTGAACCATAAAGTTCAAATATTCGTAAATTATTATCTACAATCTTACTTAAAGCTGTAAATATTTTAGATTTAATATTAATAACTCCGTTGACATATAAATCATTAGTATCTATATGTTTTACACTAATCATATAACTACGAGGACTATCAGAAGTTAAAAAGATATATTGTCCCATAAGATTAGCAACAACTTCTGTAAATTTATAAGTAGTAGATTGAATACTTTTATATTTATATCCTCTACTACTACTATCTTCAGAAATCTTTATACCATCAAATTTACTAATAACAAATTCTTCACCTTTAGCTAATCTATCTATAAAAGAATCATTTAATTTATAGCCATCTCCATCAACTCGTTTTGTACGTTCAAATATACCTATTCCCGTAGCATCATCATACCAAAGTAGATTATCAAATTTTAAAGTAGGGTCATTAAGATAATCTTTAAATCTATAATTAAGATAATCTTCACGAACTTTACCTCTTACAGCTATACCTCTAAATAAAGAAGTTAATAAATTTTCATATTGAGGACTATAATTAAGTTCTCCTCTAACATCTAAATAACTTAATTTACCAATAGAATCAAAATCTAAAGATGCAATATTAGCCAATCTATATAAAGCACCTCTATTATCTGTAGATGATTCATAATCTACATCTTTACTTTCTTTAAGAGTATCTATCTCTTTTAAAATATAATTTAAAGTATTAGCTACTTCCTGAAGAGCACCTTGTTTATCAGATTGAGAATTTATATAAGATAATAGAGCTCTATGACTAATATCTAATCCAATAATATTTATAGCATTTGTTATACTATCTAATGTTTTATCGACATTTAATACTCCGTTGTCGGTTATAACAGTGGCACGCTCTGACGCCTCATTAAAGCCACTATACAGCCCGAATTTTAAATTATTTTGAATGACCGATATAAATCTGTCATAGTAAACATTGGATGCAAAAGAAGCCCTATTTTGCGTCATTATGGAGGCAACAAAATCGGCGTCTAATGTAATAGCATTAACAGGTATAACAGCAAGACCTACACCACTTATATAAGCATTTACAAAGTTTTGAGAATCAACAACTCCTTCATCAGCTTTACGAAATTCATCTAATATTCTTTGGAAACCAATTATATTACTTTTATCAGTAAACTTTTCAGTATCACTAAATTGAAGAATTGCTCTCTCTAAACTTGCAACAATATCTCCACGAGTTTTATCATAAATATGAAGATTTATTAATCTACTCCATAAACTATTTATATCCATGGGAAGTGGAATATAAAGTTTATTAACAGTAGAATCTCCATGATTAACATCATTTAATATTTTAGCAAGTTTATTTTTAACAATAGCTGCTATAGTATTTTTTCTATTTATTTTATCTTGACTTGAAGCATCCCATACTTCTTCAACCCCATCTGTAGTAAAAGTACTTTCTATATCATAAAGAGTTAAATCTTTTCGAACATTACGATATTTAATTCCGTATTCATTAGATAAATAAGTAATAAATTCATTCCAAATTACAGAATCTACTTTAAGAACATCTTCAAAATAATCATTAACAAAATCCTCCCAAGTATTATCATCAGCTCGATAAGGAGCCATCTTTTCTAAAAGTCTATTAAGAATCAATTTCTTTAATGTAATTTGACTCTTAGTACGAAGATTAGGAATTTCTTCAATAAGTTCATTATATATTTGTCCGAGAACAGCATTACTATAATTTAAATCAGTTCTCGAAAAAGTTCCATTATATTTTATAGTAGGATTATATAAAGTTTCAACATCTACTTTTAAATAATCGAACATCTTTTGATATATCCTTTTAGCATCACTATTAGATATATTAGGATTATCAATTATATATTTAAGTATATATTCAAGTTTTACTTCACCTGTATCAGTATAAGTTGGAAAACCTTGATTTACTATATTCGCAGATTGAGAATACTTAAATATCAAAGTAGCTAAATCTCTAATAGATTTAGCTTTAATTCCCATAGAAAGTATATCTTCTATAGAAATAATATTACCAAGATTTAATACAGAAGTAAATACGTGAGAAGGTATATTACTTTCTCCAACAGTTGGAATGATACTACAATAATTCACAGCTTAACATATTTTTAAATTAGAACTATCAGTAAAAGAACTCTTAAAAGAATCAATAATATCAGTATCAGTATTTAAAGATAATAATTTATTTTGATTGTCAGAAGAATTTACAGAATTAGTCGGAAGAACAGCGGAACGCTCTCCCTCCCTTGTGGCCAATATAGAAGTATCACTTTTTGACTTTATAGCTTCATTCGTAGTTTCATCTATAATTTCATTCGTAGTTTCATCAGAAATTGCGAAATCCATTCGTGAAAACAATTCATCACCACTATTTCTAAATTCTTCATCCGATAGAGTTATAACATCAATGTCATCTATTGGCGCTTGTTTATTGGCCACAAGGGCGAGAGAGGTTTCCGAAGTTTGTTCGCTTGTAACATTTTCATCATTTTCAACTTCTACGGCATCAACAATAAACATAAAACATTCATCAAAAGCATTTTGTATTTGTTGAAGTACACTATTATTATTAACTTTTATACCAAATAGTTTAAGAAGACTATCAATAATTCTTTTCCAAATAGATTCAGTTGGTTTATTAATATCTTCTTTATAATATATATTATTTAAATAACCAGCTAAACTTGGATTAGATAATGTATAAGCTAAAAGTTCATGATATGCAATATCTTCATTTATAGTTCCATCTGTATTATAACACGTTGTTTTTAAAGATTCAGATATACTATCTCTAACAGAATCTTCTATGTCATATCGTAATACTTCTTCTTTACGTTCTACTAAATCTTTGACTATATCATTTAAAGCCTCTTTTACATCATCTGTTATAACACCATTTTCTGTATCTTTTTCAACTCTATGATGAATAATTTCATGAAATATACCACTACCAATATTTCGTTTAGTAGTATTAAATATTTTTGGATTAACTAATATAAAAGGAGTTGATGTATAACCGCTATAAGAAGCTCCCATCATATTATAATTTTTAGTTAATTCATCATCAGATGCATCAATATAACCTTGACTTCTTAATATACGAATATAATCTTCTGCATTATGTACTATAATTAAAGGAAATGGTTTACCATAATCTACAGTTTCTACAATAAAATCTTTAATTATATTAAATACTTCATCTGTAGTATTTCTTTTAATAAATCCTATATTTATAAATGTATCTTTTGTTAAGCCATATCCATCATTCAATTTATCAATAAAATTATCTTCAGAATATACATTAGCCGAGGCAATATTTTCAACAATGTCTACAGTCTTATTTAATTCTTCTTCTTTTATAGTTTCTATAGGTTTAGTTTGTTCAATTTTTGCATTAGGATTATCAATCTTTACATAAATTCTCGGTAAATCATTAAAAAGATTATAATCAGTTACAACTTCATTTGTAACATTATCTCTAATAGGTATTATATTTGTAACTAATGCTTTTGTATCAAGATAAAAATCTTGTATAGAATCAAAAGTAGTTTTACCACTATATATACCTTTTTCTTTACCCCACTCCAAAATAGGAGATGTATAAGTTCCCTTAAATACTTTAGAATTATTATCTCCTTTTATTATATTATTTTTATCTATTTCATTATATGATTTTCCAAATGAAGCTCCTGTAGCTTTAGAAGTATATGTATATGAACCATTTGTTAATACAGTTTTTACATTACGAACCATATTACCAACTAACATATCTATAAGTCCACTTTTAATAAAAGCTTCTATATTATCATTATTAACATCAAATGTTATAGTTTTACTCTTATCTGATTTACTATAAGTAATAATATCTGATTTATTTAATTTACCATCTCTTTTAGCAAATCCATATTTAGATAATTCTGTATGAGTAAATATATCTTTTACAGCACCTTTTATACGATTTTCTTTACTATCATAAACTGTAAGTTTTATATTTTTTATTACAGACGGAGAATCTATATCGGTGTTATGTTCATAATTAATTCTAATAACAACACCATATGAATGTTCATCATCTTTATTAATAAGGAATTTAATATCCTTACTTACAAAACCTTCTTTTTTATTATCATAAAGTGTACTTGTATCAAACCAAGGAAACTTAGATTTTTCACCATTATTAACTATAATAGCTTCACTTATATCATCAATAAGATTTAAATATTTTTTATTATATTCTTTCTTAACTATATCTGAAACAATCACATTATCTTTAGATTGTCTTGTAGAAAGATTAGTTAGAAACCTATCTGTTATTATTTGTTTAATAGCATCTTTAATAAATTCTTTACTAACTTTGGAATATGCGCTATCAGAATTTACAGTAGTAAGTTTAATAGGAACATAACTAAAACCTGTATCAGTTCCATTTGATTTTATTTTTGCATAAAAATCAAATCCTCGATTTGGGTCATATATTGTACGTTTTGCAGCATCATCAGATACTATTTCATTTCGAGTAAGAGACGATACAATATATCTATTATTTGTTAATTGTCTTGAAATAATATCTACAGCAAGTTTTCCATTAACTTCTACATCCTTTTGAATAGAATCATTTATATTGTTTTTTATACGTCTATCGTTACTATAATTAATACGAGGTTTCCCTACATGTGTTATAACAAGTGGCGTATCAGGATTATCAATTATAGCTTTTCTAATAGTTTCCAATTGATTAAATCTTTCTCCTACACGACTATTAAATGTTTCATAACTATTTTTTAAATCATAATAATTATTATCAAGAGAATCAATAATATTCAATCTACCATAAAACATAGGTTGAATAACAGTAAATAAATCTTCATAATTTATTTCATCTGTATCTTCTCTTTCTGTATTATAATTAGAAAGTTGTATAAGAGCATTAACTATATTAGAATGTCCTCCTGCATTTTTACGTGTTCCTATTTTATCTAACTTACTTATAATATCTTTAAGTGTATTAATAGTAAGGCTATCTGTCGTAGTATTATTTGTCTTAGCATTTAAATAAGTTTTAAAATATTCACGTATTAAATCGTATGCAGTGGGACTTTTTGATACCGTTTGTAATAGGCTTATTAAGGTCGATTTTAAGCCATCTGACGTACCCAAAAAACTGTCATATATAAGTGTTCCACCGGAATTTTTAAGTTCTTTATATGCCTTTAAATTGCCGATTTTCAAGTGGTCGGATAATCCAATACTACCAATAGGTACAGTATTTCCGTTAATAGTAACAGTAAGAGTTACAATATTAGATTCAATATCATATTTAGCAGCTATAGGTGTACCATTTGTAATATTTTTATAAATATTTATTAATTCGGTAGGAGAATAAGTTTTATCTTCGATTTTTATTAAATGTTCTATTTTATTAGATTTAGAATCCATAGCAGATTTAAGAGAATCGAATATTATATTATTACTTAAAGGAACACCTTCATGTGTACCATATTCAATTCTTTCCAGAAAATGTGTTTTCTTAAAATCTTTAATATAAGCAGAAGTAATATTATCAAATTTATCAAGATATTTACTTTCGATAGAACGTATAGGAGGAACTATATTATTTACTATAGTATCTAATATATTAAAAAATTCTTTATAATTTTCTTTAGGAACATTCTCTTTTATTTCATCTTTTAGAGATTCTATAGAATCAATATCAGAAGCAGCTTTTAAAGCTCTCCATAAAGATTTATAAATATCATCTATTTTTTCAATACCTTCCGGAGTATTATATATAATAGATAAAATATCCGTATATGAAAGTTTTCTATTAGGATTAAAAGAATTAGATACTTTCCATTTAGATATAACATTTGCTAATGTAATATAAGCATTTAGTCTATCCGGAGTTACGTAATATCTATAATCGGTTTTAGATATATTTTCTTTATTATCTATATTTGAATCGGATGATTCACTAAAAGATATAAAATCTATTATAGCATTTAAAAAATCTTTATGTGTAGATTCTTCTGTATCTAATTCAGCCCTAATTTTGTCTAATTCTGTTTTCCTAACTTCTTCTTGTTTATTATAATCTTTTAATAATTGTTCTTTAAAAGTATTAAATTTATTTGCTAACTCATCATTTAAATCACTAAAATCTTGAAGAGTATATTGAGTATAAAATTTATTAGTTAACAGACTTTCAAACTCATCAAAATATGTTTGTAATGTATTAATAAATTCATTAATATCTACATTGTATTTAAACTTAAATCTATCATTAGCAAAATCAATAGAAACATTACGTTCTATATACTTAGCTAAATCATCTATAAATTTATCTAAATATTCACTATTAAATTGATTATTTATTTCAGCAGATTTAGCAGAAAGATTTATATAAAATCTATCATATAAATAATCTTTTATTAAAAGTATTTCTCCGTCATATACTGACTGAGCATATATAGAATTTAATTCATTATAAACTTTATTATATAATTCCTGATTATTTTCATTAACTTTATCCTTTGCGTATTTAGTTAAATTGTTAATAATTCCTTCTATAGTTCTACCTCTTAGACTTATAATATCTATATTAGAAACTTTAAAAGTAAAAGCCTTTTTAAATTTAGTATCTTTTAATGTTTTATCTAAATCAACTAATGTATCATAAAAATCATTTTCAAAACGACTTTTTGTAAATTTATCTATTACACTATAAATTGTCTTTGAATATCCACTACTATCACGAGATGATAACATATTAAATACTACAGCTAAAATATCACCTTCTGGTATAGTAACTTTTATAGTTCCATTATCATCTTTTATATTAATTATTTCTACATCTTTCCCTCGTATATTATAAGTTTTATTTAAATCATATTTCTTACCTTTTATTATAAAACTTCTAATCTTATTTGAATCATCTATAGTTAAAGTTATATATTCACCTTCATTTAAAACTGTTTTTATAGATGTAGGACGATTATTAAATTCATCTTCTTCTTTAATTTCAGATTCTGTATTTTTCTTATCTTCTTCAATCTTATATTCTTTACGTTCTAATTCTTTAGTTTCAATATCAATTATAGATTCTACAGCTGTTTTAAGATTATTAGCAAATTCTTCTTTATGGTCTTGTATATTTCCATAATTAGAAAGTTGTTTAAATATATTATCTCGTAGCTTAGTTAAATCCTCTAAAGTAATATTTTTAACTCTCGGAATTGAATCATAATCTTTTCTTATTTCTTCATAACGTTTAATTATATCACCTCTTGATTCTTTATATTTATCTATTTGAGCATCTATTATATCTATTGTAGATTTAGCTCTTTCGATAGCTTTTGTATTAAATTCTTTTCTTTTTAATTGAGATTCTATTTCACCATTTAAATATGCAATAGAAGTTTCAATTCCAGATAAAGCTTGTTCTTTAATATATAAATTATATATATTTTTACTATTATCTCTAAGTTTATTTTTATTATGTTTTAACTTAGTTTTATATTGTTCTTTTTCAGTATCAGTTTCAGCATTTAATAATAAACTATTCAATCTATCTAAATTACGTCGAATATTATCATTACGAGTATTATTAGATTTAATAGTTTGTTTAATAAATTTTATCTCTTTTTCTAAAGATTCTTTTTCGCGTTTTAAATCGTTTAATTTTTCAGAAGTTTCTTTACTATTAACAAATTTATCTATCGCATTAGAATTGGCTTCATTAAATTTAATAGAATTTAAAAGAGATTCTTTATCAGAATTTAATTTATATAATCTACCATCTAATTCTTTAAGTTCATTATCTCGTTTTATATCTAAATCATCGTTTAGAGTTTTAATTCTTTGTATCTCTGTTTCTATCTCATTAAATTTACGAGTATAATAATTATGTAAATACTCTAAACCTGCCATTTCATTTTGAATATAATCATCAGCTTTGCTATTATAAGTTATACCAGCATTTCTAACATATATATCTTTAGCTATTTTAAATTCTTCTCGAAGAGTATTTATAAGTTCTGTTTTATCAGAACCGTAAACAGCAGTTAATTCTTCAGAAGTCATAGTTCCAAGTTCATCTAATAGTCTTTCTCCATAAACTATTGCGTTGGCAGCTCCTAAAGTATTAAATAAAGGAGCTAATATAGTTATTGCAGGGTCTTCTTCTAAACTGGTTCTTATACTTAAATCTCCATCAAATGTAGCTATAGTATTTATAGTATCTTGTAAACTATTCATTATACCTTCATATAATTTTTTATTATAATCTTTATATGAATCTGGCATACGAATTTTATTTAATATACCTTTTCCAGCATACATTACGGCACCTCCTGCCATACCCCATAAAAAACTATCCCAATTTCGAGCATCACTAACTTGCGAATAAAGTCTTTTCGCAAATGTCATATCATTTAATGGGTCATAAATATCAAGATATTTTTTAGCTTCTAATTCACCTTCTTTTAAAGCTATATCTGTACGCATTTCTTCAAGACCTTCTGAAATAGAAGTTTTAAAGAAATCATAACTTTTTCCTAAAGCTGCACGAAATATAGTCTTTTTGGATAAATCGACAACTTCTTCTGAAATACCTGTAAACTTAGTTCCTTGACGTGATATATCAGGAATATGTTTATTAATAGTTTTATCTACTTCAGATATAGTTTTTGAAAATCTATTTGTACCTTTTAATATACTATTTAATTCTATAGCATTAAAAAGTATTCCATAAGCCCAAGCATCTTTATAAGCAGTAGAAGCATAAATACTTGCAAATTCACGAGCTTCTTCATCTGAATATCCAAGATTTTTAGCATATTGAAATTGATTATCATAGTCATATACTATTTCTTGCATAATATCCAAATGTGAACCATAAAGAGTACCTATTGTAGCTTGTACTTTATTATTAGTTATTGTACGACCTAATGTGTTAATTCCTCTACCTATTTTAGAAACATTTCCAACCTTTGATAATGACTTACCTATATAATTTAATGCTCTCATTTGTCCCATAATAGGAATCATAGATGCGGCAGCACTACCTATAGTAGGAAAATTAGCAGCCCACCAAGTTTTATCTCCCATACCTCCAGCAAGACCACCGCGTTGAGCACGTTCAGTTAAATATATAGGAGCTATTTCTCTACTTCCCTCACTTATAGACTTACCAAAATCTTGAATAGCACCACTAACACCTTTATTCATTATAGTAGTCCAATCCGGTTGATAATTTGTATCTACAATATCTTTGATAAATTCTATACCAACTTTATTAAAATTAAATAAAGCTCCTACTCCAGATATAATATCCCCTATTATAGTACCTCCTAATTGAATAAGAGAATTACCTATTAAATGACCTGTACTTTGATAACGTGCTCTTTCTTCATTAAGAATATTTAAAGGAAGATTTGTATCAACATTATTCATCATTTTTTGATAAGAAGATATATCAAAATTTCGAGGAGATGCTGACATAAATCCTTGCATAAAAGATTGACCTCCCGTTGGATTACTTATTTTAACAGGAGTTCCGATAACTGTCGAAGGTTTATCTTCAACAGTTACCGGATTTAAACTTACAGGAGTTCCTATTTTATTTCCCATAATTTATATTCATTTGATAACCGATACTTAACAAATAATCACTTAATTCTGCAAAAGCATCATTTATATTTTTAACTGGCATACCTTTTCGAGAAAGAGTATAAAAATTATGATTTAATCTTTCATCCCCCCAATCAAGCATACTTGCATCTACCCAATTTCCTTTACCATCTGGTTGAACCATTACAACCTTATATCCATATTCACCTCTACCAAGAGATTCTTTACTTATTTCAAAATAAGCATTTCCGATATTTTGTTGAGTAGCTGGTATTATTAAATTGGACTGAACATATAACTTTTCTCCATCACCATTTATTCCAGTTCCAACTTCTAATTGTTGAGCACGAGCTTGTAAATTTAAAGTTGAACCAGCTGTTGTAGTATTTTTCACACCAGTAACAGGAGTAAAGGAAAACATATGTGATGCAGCTTGACTTACAATTTTTCCTCTACTTTCTGATAATACATTTTCTCCAGATATATTGTTATCATATATTTGAGAAGTACGTATATTATTATAATCAGATTGCATCATATTTAATAAAGCCTCTTTACTAATATCTCGTGATATAGTAAAATTACCAAGAGGTGCACCGTTAACGTCTAAAGCTGTACATAATATTTTTTGTTTAGCCCGTCCTGTTTCAGCAAAATCATTATTATCATAAACCACATTATAACGAATACTATAAGTTTTATCAGGAAGTCCTGTTGCTTTAGCATCTATACCAACATCTTTTATATTTGGTATAGTACCAGATTTACTTGTAGGGGCTTGTGTTGTAAGAAGTCTTACAAGTTCTGGAGCATTAGCTAAACTAAGACCTATATTTTTATTAAATTTTTTAGTTCCTTGTACACTTTCTAATACCCAAGAGTCTGAATTAGTACCAATAGCATCTATAGCATTGTTTAAATATTGTAAAGAAACACCAGCTGGATTAAATATAACAACACCTTTTGTTGTATAATTTAAATCCTCTCCTGTTTTCTTTTTATGTATCTTAGCTGCTTGTTCAGTAAGAGACTGCTGTAATTTATTAAATTCATCTTCTGTTAATATACGAGATTTTCTATCTGTAATATCTTTGGATATATAAGGAATTTCATTACCAGGATATATATAATTTACAGGAGCTTGTCCAGCATAAGGAAAATCATTCATATATTCCTTATAATCCTCATAATTTGTAATATTATTATCTACTATAAATTGTGAAGTATAATCTAAATCGACTTTATCATCTTTTAATATATTATAAACATTACTAAGTTCTATATCATAACCAGCTATTTCTCCTCTAATTTGTTCTTCGATTTGATTATTCCTATGTAAACGTTGAAAAGCTTCACGTTCTTTATCATTAAGATTTATATTTGGATTATTGAGAATTTCAGATAAATCTAATTTATTAATTGCTGAAGCATCTCCAGGCTCAATACCATACATAGTATTTAAAACACTATACATATTTTCTGTTATAGGTATTGAACGACTATCATTTACAACTTGCGCTAAAATCTCTCCTAATTCAGTTTTTCGGGCTTGAATACTTTTTGTACTACCGATATTTACAGGAGTATCAGGAAGTGTAGATGCTGTAGTAAATCCCTCTGTAGTATATTTGGTTTCTAATTCTTTTTTATGTTTATAAGCTGTTGTATAAACGGAATTATTACTAATTAAATCATAAACTACTTTAGTTCTTGTAAAGGACATTAAATCTGCTAATGAATCAGCATTAGCATGAATTTCAGACTGTATTGCATTCTGTGTTCTTAAATTCAAATACCAATTTTCTTTATAAGCTTCTATATTAGGATTATCAAGAGATATATTATTATTTTTTAAATAATTATTAAATTCATTATCTATATAATTATTAAAAGCAACATCTAAAAATTCATATAACGAATCTATATCAACATTATCAGAATAACTTATTCCTGTAGTTAAATACGATACCATATCAAAACCTAATGCAGCACTAATTCCTGTAAGTTTTTTAATGGTATCTTCTGTCATATTAGGATTCAGAGTAAAAGTACCATTATCATTAAGTTGTCCTAAATCAGATAATGATATTCCTGTCCCAACTAAAGCATTAATAGCATAACTTTGATTAAATACATCTTTTAATAATTCTGGAGTTAAATCCCTTAAAGTACCACCTCGTGGATTATTACTATCCGGTATAAAGCGTTCTTTAAATAAAGCATTTTGTTCAATAGTAGTTTTATAATCTATATATTCTTGATTATTATATAGACGTTGAGAAACATAATTATATAAATCATCATAAGATACAGACTCTGTAGATTTAGTAGTTTGTAAAAAATTACTAACAAAAGTTTCTCCATCGACATTTAAAACATTTGCTAATCCTTTTATAACTGCATCTTCAGCACTTATATTTGTTATAGATTCACTACTTGCTTTAGCCTTACTTATTATATTTGTTATTTTATCAAGTTGTTCATTTATATCATAAGGTGTACCATAATTTACAGCATTAAAAGCTCCTTCAACAACTTTTCCATTTTCTTCTTTAACTGCTGTAGAATAATAATCTGAACGAGCTAAGAAAATATCTTGCTGTTGTTGAGACCAACCACTATCTTTAAGAGATTGTATGTATGCTTGTCTCTGTTGATATTTAGAATTTATTAAAGCTAACCCTTCATCTGTAATTATATTTTCTACTGTATTATAAATATAATCACTTGCTTGATGCCAATTATCACTTTCTTTGAAAGCATTTGCACCATCTGTTATAGCATTCTTTTTCTCATTTAATAAAGCCTCATCATCTTTATTAGCGTACATTTGAGAAAGTGGATTAACTATATTATTAATATAAGCCTGTCGATTGTCGTAATACATCTTATTGAGTTGATGTCCTACAGATGCGTAAATCTGGCTTATATCGGCCATTTTAGGCGTGTTTATTTGACCGAAATTATATTGACCTGTTCTTATCTCTGCCATAATTTTAAATCGAAATTTGATATCTTAAAATTGCAAATAAGGGCATATCAAAAATATACCCTTATAATAGCTTAATCATCTATACTAAAATTAATTCCAAAGAGTTTATTCATAACAGTATTCATCTGTCGACTAACACCTTTTGGTGAACCTAAAGAAGTCAAAGCCATATTACCAAGTTGTATCTTCCAATTTGCATAATCTTGAATACTATTAGAAACACCTTGCATTAGTTGTTGTCTGTTAGCAGCACGTTTACTATTTATATCAACAAGTTTATTATATTCATTTACCGCATTTTCATAATCTATTTGATTATTAATTCTTTCAGTATTGCTTCTCGCTTCTACATTCCTATCATACATTTGTGCTAATACTCTATTTCTATCAGCATATACTTGATTTTTTAATCGAGAAGCATTCGCAGATAATTCACCGATAGCTACACGAGCTATTTGAGGATTGCTACTATTAGCTGTTATATATCTTTTTGCAGAACTAATTTGAGAATCTATTTCTTGAAGTTGTGAATTAACATTATAATTAGTACTGTATATAGGAGTATTGACTCTATTTTGACGAGGAAGTGGTATTTTAGATTCATAATCTATTGCATTGGCTGTTGACAAAGAGTTCATTAAATTTGTTAGAAGTCCAAATCCAGCCATCCAACCACCCATATCTCGTCTACATCTTCCTCCATATTTAGCAGCTATATTTTCATTATTTCTATATCCTTTAACTGTAGCATGTATTTCTTGTTTATTATACAGATTTTGTATTTTATTATCTACTTCTGCTATTTTACCGCTAACTATATTCAAAGTTCGAACCATTTTTTCTGTATTTCTTACTTTAGTACCAAGTGTAAGTCTATTTAACTTATTTTTAGGAATTTCATTTAATGATTCTTCTATAGTACCTGCTATGGCTGTAGTAGCATTTTCTAATTTACCCTTTTGGTCAGTAAGTTTCTTAGCAACATCAGCATAAGTTTTCTTACTATTTGGAAGTTTTAATGTATCTGAAAATACATTAGCTCCTAAATTATCATAAGTGATAACTTCTCCGGCTTTAAGATTTCCATTATTATCACCTCCTCCCTCAACTTCGTAATTACCAAGAGGTATCCCTGTTGTACCTGTTAGTTGATTAAATTGTTCATGTGTTGCACCATAAGCAACATCACTATTTGAAGAATTTGGAATTAAACCACCTCTCGCCATTCTATATCTAATAGGAAACCTACCTCCATATTTAGCATAATATCCAGTACCTTCTGAATAATCATTTAAAGACCTATTTTGTAGATTTGTATAATCAGCTTCAATTTTATCATTCATAGCCGCTATAGTCTGTTGTCTTTCAGTTTCTTTAGCTTTAGCTAATTCTTCTTTTCTTTTACGATTACCAAATAATCCTCCAACAAGTCCTCCTATTGCACCAAGTACTCCACCTATCGCAGTTCCTATTCCGGGAAGTATCATAGTACCTATTGCAGCACCGCTTCCTAATCCTCCTAATGTATTATTTCTAAGATTATCACCACCACCTATTTCTTCATTAGATATATCTTTATAAGTATATTCATTTCCATAAGTAGCAGTACCTCCCAAAGCTCTACTTCTTCGTCTTGCTGCACCACCTATATTTTTAGCAAAATTTGCTCGTTTTATCATCGTTGTTGAATAATCATCTTTATTAGCTAATATATGTCGAGCATATTCTTGAACTCCCATACCAGCTTTTTTGGCAGAAGCGGTAAACTTACCTCTGTTTTCTTTTTTAATTTCTATTGCCATATCTTATAAATGTTAATTATTCCTATTATCAACAATCCACTGTGCATCAGCTTCTTGTAATTCATATTCATAATTATTACTTGTATTATTGAAAGTCATTATAACATATACAAATTGACTAACTATTTCGTTTCTATTATACCATTTAAGATTAGTATGTAACGCATTATCTTTTATAGAAATTTCATTAGCTAAAAAATTAGGAGTTTTTGCATAATCTTTTATATCATTGAATCTCCATATATTTATCTTATTAACACCAGTATTTCCATTATACCATTCTTTATTAAATTTTACGACTTTTATATCAGAACATTGTGTATCATTATGAACAAATATATTATCAATAGTTTTATCCCAAAGAGTAACTTTTAATTTACTATTATCATCTATATAAGTAACTCTATCTTTCCATAATATATTTTGAAGCTCTTTATTTATAATAGGATTTTCATTAAATAATATCTTAATTGTTGAAGGATAATATTTATCATTAAAATATCCTTTTATATTCTCATCTACTTTATAAATACTATTAATAATTTTACTATCATCAAATATCCATATTGTTCCGAGTCGATTTGTCAATCCGTACAAAGGAATATAATCATGAAATGAAATCCATTTTTTAACATTATTATTAAAAGATATTGTAAACTTATTATTATCCTTATTATTTACAAATGTTAAAACATTAGTATCTTCATTATAATTAAAGTATCGACCATTATGAATAAAAGGATTATTTATATAATCATTTGATTTATTTTTATAAAACCATTCTTTAGTATTAATATTACTAATTTCTGAAACAGAATCTCCAAATATATTAAATAGTTTACCCTTATCGTTATCATAAACAAAATATCCAGCTACGTTTATAGCTGTATCGAAACTATTTATACATCCAATATATCCACTCGGAGAATATAATATTTCATAAGGTTCAATATTAAATATATCTGTACTACCTAAATAAGAAGTTCCATCTCCAGTAACACTAAGAGTATCTCTAAGTTTTGCTAATCTAAGTCCATAACGTTGTTGAATATAAAGATTTTTATTATCTGTTTTAAGACTAACTATACCTTCTCTATTATTAGGTAAATCATTATATTCATTAGCATTATAATATCTCCAACTTAGAATTTCACTTTCAGGATTTAATATATCACTTCTTATAATACGAGATGGATATTCAAATATACCCGGTATTTCATCCCAATATACGTAATTTTGAATACCATTTTCATTAAATATTAAAGAATATCCTTTTCCAATACTTGTATTTATAGCATTATCAACTTCATAACTAAGACCATATAAAGGATATAAATCTTTAATATCTGTAGCATAATGTAATTTATATGCTTTATCAACAGTTGTTATATCATATCTCGCTCTTATATTAAATTTACTTTCAATAGGTACTGTAAATATCCACCTCCAAACATGTGCGTTACTTTGTTCTTCAGAAGTACCACCTATTTTAAATCCAGTTCCTGGAGTAGTAGCTCTAAGAGTTAAATATGATATTCTTGTATCACCGTAACAAATAGCATTAACATTTTTATTTATAGGATATATTGAACTCGCTATTTGTAGAGTTTGATTATATTCATCTACATATAAATTATCAGTAGTATTTGCTAACAATATAAGTGCGAATTTATTAGTACCAGTAAGCCAATTACAACCTTCAACAGCATTATTATGTACAACTCTATAATATGAATCACCAGCTATATTATCTACTTGACTATTATTTGCAGCTATATATTTTAATTTATCTTGTCGAGTATCACCTATAATTCCAGTAGTATATAAATCATTAAGATTTAAATTCATACTTGAAGTAGCTACTTCAGTATCTGTAACACATTTATATTCATCTGGTAAGTTATTACCATCATGACTTATATGTGTATCATCTATTTGAGCATAAGTAAGAATATTAGCAGATATAGATTCTTTATTATTAAATAGAAATTCAAAAGGATATATTCTTACTTTAGTTTCGGAATCAAATTGTCCACTATATTTTTGACCATTTGAAAATATATTAATATCAGTATCTCGTAAAGCAATAGCCTGACTTAATATCCTACTGTTATTAAAATTATGTTCAACATTAAATACACAAAAACTTTTAACTGTATTGGGTATAGTAGATATAATATTAGTAGGAAAACTTACACTCAATCTATATACAACATCTCTATCTGAATAAGGTATAAGATGATTTGTATTAAAATTTGTAGTAGCATCTCCTTCTTTATATGGGCATTTATATATATTAATTAAAGAACCTTTATAATCGAAAAATCCTATATAAATGGAATAAACTTCATAACCCATATAATAAGGAGTATTATAATCTTCTACATCAGTACTTGTAGTAGACTTATCTAACTCGCTTTGTTTATTATAACTTATTAAATCTACTTTTGCATTATTTGCTGCATTTTTTAATATATTATCTAATGATGAATAATCTATAGTTTTTACATTACCTCTTAAAAGTCTATTATTAAAATTAACATGACAAGTATCTTTTATATATCCTATTTTATTGACAAATATATCTTCTAAAGATATAGAAGTATTATTTTCTAAATTACTAATAATATAAGTATTATTTTCTTCTAATTTTATATTATCTGTTTCATAAGCTAATTGACTTTCTTCATCAATATATACAATAGCTAATTTATAATATTTATATTTAATTTCTACATTTGCAAATTTTACTTCTATTGATTTAATAACATAATCTCCTACTTTTACACTATCTAAATAATTACCAGATATAATAATACTTCTGTGTAATATACTATAATTTGTATAAGTTCCGTCTTCAAGACAATATTTAATAGCTACTTGATAAGCTCCAGCTTTTAAACTTCCACTATTTAATACTCTAAAATTTAAAGTAGGATATGTTACATCTGGAATTATATTTAATAAAGAAACTTCGGACGTATTTAATTGAACATGTATTTCTGAAGATTCAACACGAGAAGTAGGATTATTTATATTAATAATTCTTGTCTCATTAGCTTCCTCTGAAATACCTTCTGTAAATGTAATAATTAATTCATTTTTATAATTATATGTATAGTCACCTGTTATAGGTCTATTTTCATCGAAATTTAAATTGTAAGCATATATACTCTTTTTTAATACAACTTCATCATTTGTTACTTCATAATAATTTATATAACCTAAAGTATTACGTTTAATAAAAGCTACAAATCCTATATTAGTAGTTATAATACCACATAGAATATCTGTTGTATTACTATATATATTACCTATTGGTTTAAAACCAGCTTCGTTAATATACGATTGTAGAGAAGAATGAACTGAAATATTTTTAGCAAATCTAAGAGACTTATTTTCAGAGATAAGAGGTGCTGAATCTAAGTTTAAACCTTTTATTTCCATAACATTGTCGTATTAATATTAGCTAATATTTCTCTTCTATCTTTAGTAAATTTATTACAAGAAGTTCTAACTTTAAATCTAATTTGTTCAAGATAAAGAGCTGGATTAGTAAAAGGATTATTATCTTTAAGATTTTGTATAGGATGAACATAACCTCGATTAAGCATCATTTTTAAAACATATAATTTGATAGCTAATTTAAGAAGTTCATCATTATATATAAGAGGAAATGTCATATTAGTTTCACTATCATATTCATAAGGTATCGACCTATATCTAACAACAATTTCTCCATGATTAACATTAGTATGTATCCAATTATTAGAAATCCAATATTCTATTATTTCATCAGACTTAGGATTATCATATTTATTAATAGGAGATGTAATAACATCTGTAATTTCATGTTTATTAAAATCACCTTTAGGCGATAAAGCCGGAATATGATTTATTGTTTTATTAGAATCTCTATCAAACAAACTAAATTTTAATACAGCTTCTTTATTATTTATTATAACAGAATCAACTCCCCGACAATAATCAGGAAGTTGAAACATATTATTTATAATATCACCTTTAATTTCATTATCGACATACGCTTGATGTATTTTTAAATACCCTAAAGCATTAGCACACCATATTGGGAATCTCTGAATAAAATCAGAAGATTGTATATTATAATCATTATAAAGTTCTGCAATAAGAACTTTACTACTTATATAGATAGCTGAATCATTCATATTTCATCAATTTTTTAATATGTTCGGGATAATATATATTAATAGCCGATAGACGTTCTGTTATACCAATTCGTTTATCACTAAATATCTCTTCTATATTATTATATTTAAGTGCAGTTATAGAATAATTATTATTCTGTGCAAATACAAATTTATAATACCATTTATGAACTATTTTAGAATTACGTCGTTCCCAGTGAAGCCATGTATTACAATATGTATTATCATAAAAAAGAACATATTGCATACCATGTGGATTATCTTTCGACATAACTTCGTAACCTGCATCTTCAAGTTCTTTTTTAAGTTTTAATGAAGATTTCCAATCAATAGTTTTAGAAGTATTTCCTCTTGGATTTCTAAAAACATCTAATTTAAGACATCCTAAACCATTTCCTATACTAAATGAATTGCCTTTTAATATAAAAGATGCTACCTCTGAATTATATTCTCTTTGAAGATTAACATAAACTTGACGTGGTATTTGTCTAATTATATTATATGTTTTAATCTTTCTATTAAGAAAATGTATCTTATAATGATTGATATTATTAAAACTTTTTATAAAAGACATTTTCAAAAGATTAGAATTATATTGTTTCCTATCATATTTTATAGTACCAAAATAATCTGGATTATAAATAGGAGATATATCTATTCCAATACTATTATAAAAATCTTTATTTTTATCTATTATATTAATCAATTCTATACGTTTTGCGTAAGCTAAGTGTAAATGTCTAATATACCTATCCAATTTAAGAGTAGCTTCATAAATAAAATCATTATAAAAATAATCAGTTTGAGAACCTTTTAGTTTATTTTGAGCTTTGGGTTTTGAATTAATTAGAAGCATAGTATTAAATATAATATTAAATATAATTGGATATATAGTATGTTATATAGTTTGAAATACAGTTTAATGGCCACAAGGGCGAGAGGTGTTCCGAAATTCGTTAATCCCTCTTTTTACAATCAATTTATATATCTTTTTAATTAGCATTTTGCTTATAAATTACATCTTCTTTTAATTTAATATCATTATCACGAGATATTATATTAAATTCTACTTTTAATAATTCAAATATTGCTGTCTCTATCATATCACTTGGAAATGGAAGTTCTATATCTTGTCCATCATTATCTTCAAACATAGTTAATATTTCTTCAGGATTCTCCCATACAGCTTTAATCATAATTTCATTAATAGAACGTCTATCATCAATAAGAGTATTTTTATTATCAGGTTTATATAATAATATTCTACCATTTTCTATAACATAACATATAGTTTCATTAGGAGGGAATAAACTATTTTGAAATACAAGTTCTGTAGGATTATTTATATATTTGTATGCCTCTCCATTAACACTTCCTACATAAAGATATGGTGAATCATTAAAAATACGAATAGGAACCGGTAATTTATTTACTGTTCCTATTAATTTTTTTTTATTAAGTATTCTATATTTAGAAGGTCTTATTGTGTCATAATCTAATTCATCTATAGAAGCTATAAAACTTAAAGTAAGTATTTCATCTATTCCGTGTCTTTCAGAAGATTGTCTAATATATTTAGCAAATATATTTTTAAACATATCTTTTACTCTTTCTCGTAATTCATGATTGTCTGGTTGTCCAATCATATTAACTATTCGAGAAGAAAGTTGATTAAGAGTTGCCATAATTTGTTTATTAATTTGTTACTTACCCATATTAAGAATATTCGCTATATCATTTTGATACTTCCATATAAATCTTTCATCAGTTTCATTTAATGTAACATTTTGAATATATTCTAAAGAAACAAAACCGAGAGGTGTTTTCTTAATAGGGTCTTTAATTAAATAACTATAAGCGGAATTAATATTTCTATTATTTAATTCATCACGATACATCTTATCATGAAAAGTATAATCTTTAGTAGAAGTTATACAATGTCTATTAGCTACAATTAAATTATGAAATAAATAAGGAAAATTATTAACTAATTTATCTTTATATATAGCTTTATAAGAATTTAAATTGGGAGAATAATCCTCACCTACTACACTATATTTATCCATAGATATTCCATTTATAAAGTTACCGTTATTATGGAAATAAGCTATATAAACTCCGTCACATTTTAAAGCATTTCTTATATTAAAACAAATCTTATCTAATTCTATATAATATAAACTCTTATCTAATTTAGATATTCTACTACGTTTACTTTTATGTTCTTTACTAAGATATGTATTAGCTAACATAAAACAACCTGTAATAATAGCTACTATAATAACATCACTTATCACCATTCTTATTATATTTAGAAGTTTTGTTTTTTACACCTTTAATAATATACTTAACAATATAATCATAAAATACAATACTTAATAAAGCAGAAGTAACAATAGCTTCTAAATCTTTATCGAATATAATAACAGCTATAATACTTGTAATAATAGAAATTATAATAGTTATTATCTTTTTATAAACAGTTTTTAGATAATCTTTATGTTTAACATTTTTTATATAATATTCTATATAATTTATAATAATATAAATTATAAGATTATTAGAAATAATATAGAAAGGAGAAATAAAAGTTTCTATTGTATCCATAAATCCGATAGAATAATTAGGTGTTGGTATAAATATACGATTATTATTTAATTAGCCAAAGAAATAATTTATAAAGAAGTGGAGGACTATTAAATCCTCCACTTCGATAATCAATTTAATTAGCGGCTTGTACTTCTCCAACGCTACCTACAATTTCCCATGCTCGAAAAGTTCTAATTATAATAGCAGCTGCCATACTGGATGTAGAACTAATTTTAACGGATGATAAACGTTGGGTTCTATTAGCAGTACCCAATCCATTTAATGTAAGTCCCGGATTTGCTAAAGCATTTCGGGTTTCTTGTATTATAACAATTGTTCCTAAAGGTGCTGTCAAATCACTAAAATCCCAAGTTCCGATGTACGAAGAACCATTTACAGGAATATATACTGCAATACCCGGAGTAGAATTATCTGTAAATGATTTTAAAACAGTAGCTAATTTATTATTATTATTATTAAAAGTAGTAATAATTCCGTTATTACTAACGTTTGCATCAATCTTAACACTACCGTCACTCTGAGAAGTTAAAGAAATATTATCACCTGCTACTAAAGTAGATTGTGAGCTATCTATTAAATCTATAAAATTAGATTCTGTTGGTAAATCTCCTGTATTAAAATAAGTCTTTAATACTGTCTTAGTTACTTGTGCCATAATTATTTTAATTTTTCACCTATTATTACTTGATGTACAAAATCTTGTGTACTACCACTTGAATTACGATGAACAACTAATAAGACTACACAAAGAAAATCATTACTTGAAGATTCATATATTGTATCATCTATATTAATTGCACATTGACTATTTGTTTTACCACTATTTACAAGAAGTACAATAGAGCCGTCGGGAAGATTTTGATAATGAATTGTACTTTGTAATGTAATAGTTTGGTCAATAGCCGATTGTATAAAAAATGGAACTCCATCACCATCATAAATAGGAGAAGAGCCATAAGTAAGCCATTGATTAATAAATTTAGGAATTACAGGTTTTGGTTCCGGGATTTCTGCACTAATTTCTACTGAACCATCACTTCTATTATTTAATTTAATATTTCCATTAGCCACTAATGTAGCTTGTACGCTATCTATTAAATTAGAAAAATCAGATTCTGTTGGAATAGCTTGAGAAACAAACATTTTTTTTAAATCACTTTTATTTTTTTGTGACATATCAAATTCATCTTATCTTATTATAAAATTTGTACCTATTTTTAGCCTACCTATTCCTGTAAAAGGTTGATTAATTGTAATAGTACGAGTTATAGTTCCATCTGTAGTTTTAATTTTTAAAGTCATAGTTCTATCTTGTATACTATCATTATCAGAACATATTATATTTTCTATAGCATCTCCATTTCCAGATTTATATCCGATATATAACATATTTCTATATTTAGAAGATTGTGTAGATTCATCCGGATACCAAAGATATTGTTTATATTTATTTTCAAACGTACTTTGACTATAAACCGTTATTGAATTAATATAAACATACATTTTACTATTAGATGTATCATCCGGGTGAGGAATTTGTTGTCCTAAATTATTAATACGAATAGATTGTGATGTAGAATTATAAGCTGTACAATAAAAACAACTCAAAGAATTATTATATACAATATATGGAACTCTTATATTATCTATATTATTTGATGTTTTATTATGTGTAAGAGTTACACGTCTTGTTGTAAGTATACTATAAAAGTTAATAGCTACATAGAACTTTTCTCCGGGAGTTAGATTTAAAGCAGATGTATTTAGATTTATATAAGCATTAACATTAATTAAAGCACTAACTCCCGAAAGTTTTAATGCTATTTTATTATATTTTATAGTATGATAATTATCAGTTAAATAATCATTTGCATTTTCATAATTTATATTAACAACACCTGTCATAATAGTTTATTATTCAAATGTCCAATTTGTATTAGATAATACATTGACAGTTTGTGGAGTACCTTCTTGAGGAATTGTAATAGAAGCTGTGGTAGTTCCTGTTGAATTTAAATACAGATAAGCTGCACCTGCCATCTGACTTATAGTAAAATTGTCTGTTTTAGAAGTTGTATTACAAGTAACTTTTAAAACAGAATCTCTATTATCAGTTGTATTATTTTTGGGAACAACTATAGAAACTTTAAATGTATATTGAGCTGTTGCACCAGGGTCTCCTTTAATAGCAGTACCACTTGTAGCAGAAGTATCACTATTTACTGTAAACGAAGTTACATTCGGAATACCAATTTTATTGGTACTCCAAGAAAAAGTCAGTTTTGAACTATTAGAAGTACCAGTTATTTCAATAGTTTCACCGTTTTCTCCAACATGTACTGTTTTATCTTTTCCAGAAAAAGTAACAAATTCAGCTTTACCTTTTTCTGTAACATTAATTGTAACACTATTAGATTGCCCTACAATTTTACCCGTTATACTACTTGTTACATTATTACGACCTGTGGGTTTTGTTTTAGAAGTAATACTTATAGTGGTATTACCATTACCTTCAAAAGGTGTTACAGTAAGATTACTCGGAATTGCCATAATTTTTTTTTTAATCGTTAAACGTCCAATTTGTATTAGATTCTATATCAACATTAGCTTTATAATCATTTTCTTCACTGAGAAGAATATTAGTAGGAGAAGCCCGAAGATAAACTCCACTACGAAATTTATCCCAAACTATTTCCCCATTAAACCATACACGAATAACATCTTGTTTATTGAAATGTATAGCTGTAACTTTGGAAATATCTATTGAATACATAATATTAATAATTTAATCAGCTACTCTAAATATAGGATGTTCAATACCATTACCTTCAATTTGCATATAATCTATACCATCTAACATAGGAGGTTCTGGTTCATCTTCCATATTAAATGATACATTGACAACAGCTTTCTTAGAACTATCATTTATTAATTCAAATGTTAAATCGAGAGATGTAGCATTAAGACCCGAACTTTTAACTGTAGATTTAATTTGAAGAGTCATATTACCAGATAAATCTTCTTTACTCGGAGTAATAATTAAAGAAGCTCCTTCTACAGCATCTAAATCATATTTATAAGTACCATCATCCTGTTTAACAAAATCATATATATCACTTATTTTCCAAGAAGCATTACTACTTATTGTAATAGTACGATTATTAGTATCTGTTAATTCTATATCAGTAGGAGTAGCTCTAATATAATATTCAATAGTTTTACCAGACTGATTTATACCAAAATTATCAGTTAGTGTATTATCTTTAGATTTAATTTCTACATTAGTTACTGTATCAGAATTATTTTCTGTAGCAGGAACAGTAACTTGAAGTTTAGCATCTCCATTAATATAATATTTTCCTTCAGAATTAACAGGATTAACATTAGATATAATAGTTATTTTATTCCCAGTAGAAGTTTGATTAATTGTAAATTTATTAGGAGATTCAAATATAGAATTAAGAATTGTCCAATCAGTATTAGAAGATACATTTACAGATTGCGTACTACCATCAGAAGTATAATTTAAACTTTTAGGTTGAACATTAAGATATAAAGTAGGAGCTTCATAATATTGATTAACTTTAAGTGTTCTATATATAGAATCATCTACAATAGTACGGAATCTAATAGTTTTACTTCTATCATTTTCTTCCGTATTAGGATTAGAATCTATTGTAAAAGTCATACTACCTTCTAATACAGGTTTACTCGGATACAATCGAATCCTATCTGTATTAGAACTACCCCAATTTATATAATAATAATCTTCCTCTTTATAAGAATCAACTATTTCAAAAGATGTATTTGTACTAACAACTATAGATTTTGCAGAATCAGTAACATCAATAGTTGTCAAATTTATATAAAGATAATATTCAGGTTCCGGTTCTTCACCTACTTCTTGAGTTAAATCTACATTAGCTTTAACACCATAATCTTCGGTTATAAAACTAATAACATTTGAATAAGAATTTGTCGTATCATTTTTATCTATTACAATATCCATACGACAATCACCTTCTATATAATAAGAAGAACCTTTTTGTATAGGAGTTTTAGAAGGTTTTATTAAAATAGTAGATTTTTTAGAAGACCAATATAATTCATAATTTCCAGAAGAAGTATTATAAACACCTCCGAAAACAGTCCAAAAAGTATTAGAAGATACATTAACTGTATAAGTACCTCCTGTATTAGGTATTGATAAATTATGTATATCAACTGTTATAGTAGGATAACCCGGTATTTCAAGATATAATATAAAATCATCTTGTTGAGGAACATATCCGCTATCTACAAATTCTATACGTGTTATTTGAGACGACCTTATAAATCCAGTAGTATCAATCTCTTTATAATTACCATACGGAATACGTTCTGTAGCACTATCTACATAAAAGATTCTATTAGTTGTATCAAAAAGAAATTGTTTATCCCTTAAAGGTACATTATTTATTTGTTCTTCCGTACCACGTATTATATCTAAATTTATAACAGTTGGATTACCCGGTAATTCTTGCCAATTTATAGCAGAAAAAAGATTCATTGATAGAATCTTATCTATAGTATGATGCGGGTCATTAAAATCATTAATATGTTTAACTATAAGACTTACTTCATTTTCAGTAATTCTATTAATTAATAATGTTACAGTTAAATCATCTGTTATATCTCGTTTATTAGTAGTTCTATAAACATAATAATATCTATATTCTTTATCACGAATATGTTCTATTACATGTTCATAAACTCCTTCAAAACTAAATAAATCTGTAGCATCTTCATTATTTATAAATATAGAATGTGTATTATAAATAGCAGGTACAAGAATATAAATATAACCACTTTTATCTTTTACATATTCAAATTTATATGTAGCTTTATCAACATCTATAGGACGAGATTCAAAACAAGTAATATCATTATCAAATATAGAATCTTTATCAGTAACTCTAAATAAAATATTAGTATCATAAGATGAATTATTAGTTAAATTAACTTCAATTTCATCTTTTGTACGATACATCATCAAATCTCCATTAGGACGATAATATAAATATATTATCGGACGTCTATCTTTATTAGGATATATTCCATAATCAAGAACTCCTAATGGAATTATATTTTGAAGATTATATATCATAGTTTTAATATATTAATTAGCTCCACTTGATGTACCACCTTCTAAAACAGTAACTCTACCTTGTAAATCATCAATTTCATTATTTATAGTAGCTATATCATTTGTATTAGTTTCTATAAAACTTTGTAAACTTGTGGTTTTTGTTTCTAAAGATGTTATATCACTATTAATGCTATTTAGGTTTTCATTTATAATATTAATAGTACTCTCTTGACCAGCAATACGAGCATCCAGACTACCAATATCAGCTCTTAATCTTTCAATATTTTTTTCTATAGAAGAAACTTTATCTTCAAGTGTTTTAACACGATTTTGAAGTTCAAATAATATAGAAACTATAGCTTCTAATAAAGGTTGTAATTTAGCATTAGACTGCCCTTCTGATAATTTAATTACAGCATCATCATACGAGATATCTCTTGCGTTAATTATATTTCTATTTCCAAATTGCATAATACATATTTAATATATTAAAAATAGGCCGTTATACTATAATAAATTATAATACAACGACCTATCATAGTAAATACAATATTTATTATTTATGTAAACATCGTATATGAAATACAATATTAATCTCCACTTACAACAGGTTCTGCTAAACTATCAAAAGCGGCTAATACAGTTTCTAAAGTTGTAGCAGTTCTTATACTATCAAAAGCGGCTAATACAGCTTCTAAAGTTGTAGCAGTTCCTGTACTATCAAAAGCTATATACTGTACAACTTCCATACCGAGAGTATTTATATCAAAAACATGATTTCGTTCAGAACGACTATGAATAACATAAGTATTATAAGTTTTTGACATATCTGTTGTAAATATATCTCCATAAGGAGTATAAGCCTGTATAAAGTTAGGATTATATCCAACTTTAGCAACATCTTCATTCTTCTCTAAAGCTGCTACAAAAGCAGAAGTACCATTACCAATTATATCAGCACCATTATCCGTTTTGGTACCACTTATAAGACCTTCTAATCCAACTTCAAACCAAAATCCGGCTTTACCAGTAATAACAAGAGAATCATCAATAGTTGTACCATCAGCTGGAGTAGCTGTTAAAGAACCATCTCCGTAAATATTATTTAAACGAGATATCAATTTATCTAATTCAGTTTTAATACGAGCTTTAGCTTGAACTTCAGTTTCACCCGGAGCAAGACTAATTATAGCAGTAGAAACTAAAGATTTATCAGCCATAAAACTATTCTTAGGAATAGTAGTAATTACAATAGCAATTTCACATCCCGCATAAGCGTCACCTATTGTAATAGCTACATCAGAAAAAGTAATAGTTTTAGCAGCTGGAGCTTTATAAGCTGCCTTATATAAAGTAGAACGAATAGGATTCAACCAAACACCCTCTTTTACATTACCATTTCCAAGACCAACTACAAACTGATACATGTGTCCTTTTGTAACATCCGCGGCAGCTGTTACTAACTTACCGTCAGAACGTCTTAATGCAATAGCACCTTTAGCTAAACTGTTAACTTCTCCAGAAGTAACAAAGCTCGAACCAGCAATAACACTATTCATATTTTATTCAATATTAGATTGTTGTTTAACTACATTATAAGAATTATCTTTAAGTATAAGTAACATTTCAGAAACAACTAAATCCATAAATCCGGGAGTAATAGTTAAATCACTCATTTGATTTATAAAAGAACTAAAAGGTTTAGGTTTCTTAATATAATTAATATTAACTGCTTTTACAATATGATTATTACCATAATAAACATTTAATCTATCCGGAAGTAATTCAGTAATAGGATTTAAATGTCTATTCTTATTTAGATGATAATTTGTTAATGTTGTACTAATATCTTCTGAAGGAATTACATCATTACCACGAATATAATTTGTATCTTCAACCATAAATCTGTCACCTCCTACAGAAAGACTTGTATCGCAAGTTATACCAAAACTATCTGTTCCAGATGAAGTAGTAAATTCAACTTTTATTTCAGGATTTTGGTCGTTAGTAAAACAATAAATTCCTTTATTAGTATATCGTTCGTTAAAATATTCCCAATATACATTATTTTTGTAATCTCGAAGTCTATCTATAAACAGAGTTATAAATTCAAATAAGTCAGCTTCATTATCTTCATCAGTAACTAAAAGAGGTATTAAATCTGTAATGTCAAAAGAATATTCAGAATCTCTACCAACATTTACAGTAACAACTCCTTTAGTCCAATCTGAAGCTGTTGAATAATCAAATTTAGAAAAATCTACTATACAACCACTAATAATTATTTTAGAAGTATGTTTAAAATCATTAATATTCTTTGAATATATAACCTTAGAATCAGAACTTATTAAATGAAGATAATCACCCGGAAGAAGAACATGTCCATAAAGATTTTCATCATCTATTACAACCTCTTCCCAACCAGTAGTTCGTTTAAGAGATTTTAAATCATCAGCTCTCTTTATAGTATCTTCAAATCCCTCTCTTTTATAATTAATTTTTCTACTAACAATAGATTCAATATATTTTATAGCACAACGATTAAGAACCATATCTATCCATTCCGGAGCAATAGAACGATGACGATTAGAGGTAATTTCACTAATACGTTGTTCTATTTCTATATGAAGTTCTTTTATCGTATTATACATGATAATTAATTTTTAAGACTTTTATAACGATTATACATTTCAGCTACATGTGCTTTATGTAAATCATTTGAGAAATAAGATATAGCTTCTTCCATAGTATTTCCTATAGTCTTTTCAACATCAGCTGCGTCAACTATCGTTGTACTATTAGGAAGATATTTTAGAATACCATACCAAACGTATAATATAATCTTAGAACGTGTATTAAGATTTTTATCTTCTTTTAGCTTCAAAAATCCCTCTGGATTATTATTACACATATCAAGAAGTAAAGAGCATTTATCCTCGAAATTCAAACTCTTATAATAATCAATACTATTTACAAGTCCTGAAGATATAATATAAGGATTAATTGTACTAATATCTGTATCCGATATTATATCATTATAAAACTTAATAGCATTATTCCTAAGTTTCGTAATATTACGTTTAGCTTCAAGAATCTGTTCTTCCGAAGTAAGATAAAATTCTATATTAGTACTCTTTCTTATATCTTCAACACTATTAGCTACCTTACCGTGATTAAGACACATTCTCCAATTTATATATTCAACAGGATTATTAAAAGTTACATATCTATAAAGATTCTCTTCAGAAACTTTAAATTTACCATCATATAACTTACCTTGAATACAATTTAAAATATATTTTTCTCGATTATTATCATCTGCTGCTTTAGGAAGAGTTGCTTCATATGATTTTAAATCATTAGCGATACGACTTTCATAAACATCAAAAGTATAACCACAATCCATAGTTAATCCACCACGAGGTATCTCCATGAAAAAATCATTAAGATACATACCTACTTTATCTTGCCAATCAGAATCATTAGGTGAAGTTCCTACAACAGTTGGTAATATAACTTTTAATTCTTCACTACGAGCAAGTAAATGTTGAACAGCACGAGTAGAACTTCCAAGACGTAAGGAAGTAGTACCAAAAGCTTCTTTATTCTTTAATTCAAAAACAGAAGGATTATTTTTCCATTCAATACGAATGATACGATTTACTCTAATCATTTTATTAATATCTAAGTTACTAATCTTTTATATATTAATTTAGGGAGTAGGAATATCTTCATTCCTACTCCCGTCAGCATCAATTATTCGAGCGCAAAATCCAACCAGAACGAAGTAGTAGGATTCTTAATATTTATACCTTGTGAACCAAGAACTTCATAACTTGCTATATCCTGTCGGTCAGAAAGCTGATTAGTCTTAGCAGCACGCCAAGAATCAGGAACATCTGCCATACCAAGATATACACCAGCTTTATATTCACGTCCTTCCTCACATACAAACTGTATATTTGACTTATTATCCATACCAAGACTATGGTCCATAAATACAGCTGTATAAGAAGTTAAAGGAAGACCATTATATGTACGACCAGCTTCCCTATCTCGACGGGCACGAATACCATTATCGAATATATCAACTACTTTGATAGTAAGTGTCTGTCCATTTATAAGTTTATATTTATTAAAATATTTACCATAAGACATCCAACCACCAGCACTTTCAATTTCGTTAGCACCAAGAGTTACAAAATAGTTTTTAAAACGAGCATCTCGATAAATAGCATCGTTAAACATATAAGAGAAACCTTTACCACAATAAAGTACAATCTCTTTAACAATAGTATCTATACGACTATCAAAGATACGGTGAATAATCCTATCCAGACGAGAAAGAGTAAGAATTGGACCATAAGTTTCATAATTACCTACAGCCCTAAGAATATCACGAACTCCAGCTCCACGAGGAATAGCTTCTCCAGTCTTTTCATCAGTAAGATGAATAATACCATTTACATCCCTATTATATTCGCTAAACCATAAATCTTCTTCAAGCATTTCCCTACGAGTAATTTCCCAAACTTTCATCTCATAAGGCATCCAAAGATTTGTCGTACCACCACCTTCAGTAGGAAATTCAATATCCACTACAAGATTACTCATATTACCAGCAATCTCTTTAGAGAAACGATAATAACCATACTGATTAATAGCTTTAGCAGGAGCTTGATTATTACTCCTATTACCGTCAGATTTAGAACCCGGAATAGTAGGAGCACCTAAAGCCCAAACTGCACCCGGATTGAAATCACTTGTAGGAGCATAATTTTCAGCATTTCCACTCATATTCGTAAAACGATAAATGTAGCCACCCATTTCAGAAGCTACACCCTCATTCTGAATACGAAATTGTACACCACTCGGAGAAATAGCAGTATGCTGATAAATAAACCAATTATCTTCCATTAATACTTCGATAGTACCAAAATTAATACCCGGAGTATTTGTGGTAGTAATAAGTTTCTTAACTCTTGAAGTAACACGAAGACGAGTTGCAATAGGCCAAGTGTACTGAGTATCTCCACCATTAACTTTAACTTTAGAATCAATAGCTCCTTGACCAGCAGTTAAAGTAAGAAGTGGGAATCGGTCTTCATCTCGTCCCCAAAGATATGTAAGATTCATATCTATTTCAGCAGGAGTAGCAAGATTAAAGTTCAAAATCATATTCCTATCAGAATATGTTTTAGAATCAAATTTTACAACACCAAGTTCTCTCATTGTTAAATGATTTAATTAATGTATTTGTTTATTATTGGCAAGATGTCCATTTATAATTATTTTTGAGTCTTTATAGGAAGATTAAGTTTAACTTTTTCTCCATTAGTTTCTCCCAATTTAGAAGCACGAGCTTTTGAAGTATTTTTAGTGGAAGTAAGACTTCTTAAACGTTTAATTTCTTTATCAACAGCTTTACGTTCAATAAGAGAATCTATACCACCATTAAGATTCATAATACAACGAAGAGCATATTCCTCTGGATTAGATAATTGTTTAAGTTCATCAAGTTGAGCTTGTGTATAATAATTTCCATCAATTTCTTTAACAGGTTTGGAAATATAATCAAAAAGCTCTTTTCGAGAAATTTTCTTTATACCTTTATCAGTCTTTATATTTATACCTTCAATAGGAATAGTATAATTCTTTAAAGAACCATTATTTACTATACAATCGTAAAGACTTCCTTTTGCATCTTCAATTACAGTTTCTTTTCCATTACTATAATCGACTCCGTAAAAAGCTAACTCTTTAGCAAATAATTCACGTTGTGCATCTTCAACTTCTTTACGACGTTGTTCAATAGCAGCTTCCTGATTCTTCTTAAGAAATTCTAAAGATATTTGAGCATCTTCATAAAGAGTATTATTCGTCTTAGCAAATTCAGCTATTCGTTTAGCTCGTTCAGGAGAATTACCTCTCTGAATTTCAGCATCATATATTAATCTAAATTTAGCATCTTCATCATCAGGTACTGTCATCTTAATATAATCATGTGAAGAATTATATCCTTCTATAGTACCAAAACGAGATTTATAATCAATAATAGCTGCAATATCAGGATTATCTTTTAAAAACTTATCAAAATTAGTTTTAAATCCATTAGCTAAACCAATTTGATATATATCTGATTCTCGTTTAGCTAATCCTTCAGCAGACCATTCATAAGATATAGGTTCTCCATTATCATCTAAGGGAACAATACCACTAAGATTAGAAATAAGTTCTACAGAAGCATTTTCGGATACTTCACTTTCCAAAGAATCATCACTATTTATTTCATTCATTGACGAAATTTGCTCCTTAGTAAAAACAATATTTCCGTCCTTAGTAGCATTTCCCTCAGAATCTAAATTATATATTTCACCATCAATTTCTACTTCGTTTGTATTATTATCTTCATTTGTTTCATTAGAAGATTCATTACTTTCAGAAGTATCATTTCCGGTTACAGAAGAATTATCTTCATTCTTATCTTTTTCTTCATTAGAAGATTCATTTTCAATATTAGAATCCTTTACATTTACAGTAGCAGGTTTTCCAATCTTTACAGGCATAATAGGTTTTTTTACCCCGCCATTTTCGCTTTCTATACTCATATTATCGAATTATTTATTATAGATGTATATTACAAAGGTAAAAGAAAAATAATCGAAATTTAGGCCATTTAAAGGCCATTACAGGCCGCTGGGAGAGCGGCATTGAAAATTATGTAGTCTACCCATTAAGTTCCTTTTTCATTTTAATCATATTAATATCGGCATCTGTATAACCACTTGCTTCTTCCTTACTTACATAACCATTTCCATCCAAATCTAATTTAAGTCGCTTATCCCATATTCGTTCATTAGATTCAATCTTCATCTGTTCGATAACTAATTGATTATCTCTATCAGCTTGTTTCTGATAAGATTCAAATTCTCTATTAGCAGCTTCTCTATCAGATATAATTTGCTCAACATTAGCTCTACCTTCTTGCTCAATCTTTGCAAGATTTTCTTCATATTCTCTTCGGGCTTCTACACCATCTTTAATTCTTTTAGCTATTTGACGTAAACTATTACTACTTATTGCATCAATAGCTATATCTAAATCTCCATTTTGAGCCGCACTAAAAGCTAAATCTTGCATTTGACGAAGTTTATTATTAACTTCTGTATTATTTCTTATAAATACAGCAAGATTATGATTCCAATCAGATGTACCATCTAAATCTACAACAACAACTTCATTAGTATTTGGGTCTATATAAGCACCTTGTTTACCTTCAATCCATGCAGCTTTTGAATAATCTAAATTTGCTTGATAATCTATTTCTCTAAATAGATTAAATACTTCTAAAGACCAAACACTACCAGCTACAGCATTAGCATAGTTCATTTCAGTAGTACCTTTACCAGCATAATCCTTAGTATCACCCATTCGAGCATTATTCATATTAGCTTCATTATAAGCATCAGCTTTTATATTAGCTTTTATTTGCTCAAGGGCATTAACATAAGGTATTATTGTAGAATTAGCTATTTCTCTAAAAGCCTGCAAAGCTGTAGTATTCATATCAGCATCGTCTATAGGAAATGTAGAATCTTTAGCTCCTAAAGCAAATCGTTCTTCAGTTGTCATTTCACTACTATCTCCTATAACAGATTCAGGCAATAGTAAGTAACTTTTAAACTTAGCTATCGCCCTTTCTTGTTGAAGAGTATAAATCCTATATAAAGCCATATAAGGTTGAATACGATATGGAATTGGATTTCTAATATCTTCTTTAATTAAACCTCTAATTCCATTATAACTTAATTTTACGGCTGCTGTATTATTAAATGCTTCCCTTTGAACAATGATAGGCTCAGGTTTAATATATACACCTTCGTGCATACCACCTATTCGCCAACCTTCCCAAGTTTGAAGTGTCCATTCCCATTTAATATCTATGTCACCTAATTCTTTATTAAGTTTATAAGTTTCATCAACAAGAGTTTCTTGAACATCTCCAAAAGTATCTATATAAGTAAGAACACCTTGTTTAACTTCAGTTTTCCATTGATAATGTGCTACATCAATTTCTCTACTATATCTTTTGACTTGATAAAGAGCTTGTAAATTAGTATTTAATTCACTTTGTCTTGCACCAAAATCTTCGAGATTTCGTATCCATTCTAATCCTTTTGTAGCTTCGTATTTATTACCACAGTTATATAATTTTTTCAAATATTCTATTTCAGAAGATTTTAGCTTATCTCTAAATCGAGTTATAACATCTTCTATACTCATAGCATAAATACGAACAAAAGCCTCTCCGTCTTCATCATATCTATGACCAGCATTAACAGGAAAGGCTTCAAGAGGTGATATACATTCTACATAAATATCTCCATCTTTAACATATCTATAACTATAACATTCTTGACATGCCCACCAATAATAGTACATTTGTAAATATACTTCTTTAGCATTTATCAAAGAATTTATAAGTTCTAATCTTTTCTGACCATTTATAACTACATTATCACTCCATTCTTCAAGAACTTTATCTATAGTTTCATCAAGAGTAAATTGAGTTTTAGAAGGCTGATTTGTAGGAAAACCTTTTTCATTAAGTTCATTGATAACTTCTTGATTAACCCAAGCCATAACTTTATCAGCTACAGCTTCATTACGAGAAAGAACAATAGAAGGGTCATTATTAATAACTTGATAATTAGAAAACATATTAATAAATTCACCCATATATCTTTCTTTAATAGGAGTAAGAAAGTCTATATTTCTTATATCAGCATATTGTTCTCCTTTATCTCCTAATTCTTTAGTATAAGTTCTAAGAACATAATCATATGTGCTCTTATCAATTTTACCATTAGCAGCATTAAGAAATTTAAGAGTAGTATATTTATCATTTAATTCCAAAGCTAATTGAATATAATAATTAGCATTTGGAATATACCATTCAGGAGTTTGTTTCTTATTATTACTAACTCTTTGGTCAGGCTTATTATAAGCCACCATATCTACAGTTCTAACATCATTACTTCTCATCGTGTCATTCTTTGTGATAATCTTCTATTTTCACCAGCTTTTGAATTATTAACTTTCTTATTAGCTGCTCTTTCTATTAATATACTATCTTTTTGAAATTCAAATGCAGCAACTATAGCTGTACTTAATCTATCAAAGTTTTTACCATAAACATATCTATCACATTCCAAAAGTAAAGGAGCATCATAAATACGTTGAAACATATATATAGGACTACCATCTTCACTATATCCTACAATCTCATACATCATATCTCTCCATATACGAAGTCCTTCTAACTTTTTATCACCATCTCCTACAACAACTCCGTATGCTTCTGTTGTATTAGTTTTAACATGTCTATCTATATAAGTCGAAGGGTCTCGCATAAGAAGTTTTCTATAACCCCATTTCTTAAAATTAGGAATAGTTTCTCCAGTTCCAGCTTCTATAAGACATTTACAATTATATCTTAGACAAGCATATAAAAGAACTCTATCATTATCTTCCATACTATCTAATCGTCCACAATAAGCAGCTACAAGTCTCTTACCTTGAAAACCAGATTCTTCATTATTTCTCATCCATATTTGAAAAGAATATAAAGAATGTTTTATTGTGACATTCTTTTCAAGTAAATCAACTCTATAGGCATCGACAGCTGCAAAATATAAATTTCCACTATTTGCAACAGGAGGATAATATTCTCTTACACATCCGTGTACATCAGTTCTCGAATTATGCGGAACATCTGTAATATAATCATGAAATTTATGATTTCCAAATATATTTCTATTAATACATTCTTCCTTAGTTATAAACTTAATTATACCGTCCTCTATTATATACCAACCATCCTTATAAAATTTATAAGAATTATCATGTAATAAATTCTGTATATGTTCCGTTAATTCTGGACTATGAAATATATTTTCTTGTGTACTAATAAAAGCTTCTGAAGGTGTATTAGCTCTTTGAGCAACAAATATATTATAATTCGTAGAATTTTGATTCTTTCTTGCATTAAACTTTCTTTCCTTATCATGCTCCCAAGCATCAAAAATAAGAGAATTACCATCTTCTATATAAGGTTCGTAACACCAAATTTGAGGAAAAAAGAAACCACAAACTGTATGTCTTTTATTAACATCCCAAACATTTTCCATAGGGAGCATGTCATTTTCAGAAGGATTATAAAATGCTCTACTAAAAGCCTCCCAGTTTGCACCCTTTGTACCACCCGTTCCGTAAACTCGTATTGTACCAATTTGAATAGCTCCTGATTCACTATTGGATTTCATTACATCAAGAGCTTTTTGAAGATTTGGACACTTTCCAGCTTCTTCAAAGTCTGTTTCAATAGATTTTTTACCAACTGCCGCAGATTCATTTTTACCAATAGCAACACTTATAAGTTTACTTCTAAAACCATAAGCCTTTTGACCATCTTTAGTCTTTTTATATCCAAGTTCTATACCATTTTCAAAATTCTCACTAAGATAACCTCTTTGCCAATAAGTATTATTCTCATACCAATCGAGATTAACTTTAACCATATAAGAAGTAGCACCTTTATCAGTTAAATAAGAAAGATTATCCGCAGCTAATGTAACAGTAACATTCTTATTTGCATTTAACGTATTAGCGGCTTGACTACCTCTTTTATATGAAAATCCTTTACGACGAGCTTTAGCCTTACATAAATTATAATGATTATTAGCTATTAATTCATCAATTTTAAAATTCCAATAATCACCATCCCAAAAACGAGGAAAACCCTCAACTGTATTAACTTTTGTAAAACCTTGTGAATCAAGATAAGCTCTTTCACGTTCATTAGGAACACGCTCGATTCTACCATAATTTAAATAATTATAATGTTCGCCTGTTATCCTAAGTGGTTGTAAAAGAGTTTTTCTTTCAGCTTCTGTCTTAGCATTTAAATAAGCTGGTATATCTTTAAAATATAATTTACATCTTGCACTAACACCTTTTATTCTACGAGAAAATTCCCTTTGCCAAAATTCTTTATATTCAGAAGTTCCCTCCGGAGCTAAAGTATAAACTCCATGTTCATCAAAAAACTTAGCTGTTCTACTAAATATTTCAGTTCCAACAAATACAAAATTTATATTCATTAGAATACCACCAGAATCTCCCATTAAAAAGTCATCATCTTTATCAATCCAAGGTTTATTTGTATTAGGATTTATAAAGTTTCGTAATAACTTATGTTCATTCTTATCAGATAATATATAATCTATAAAAGAAGATTCATCTTTTTTATAATCATATCCTACATCAGCGCAACTCTTCAACTTCCCCAGCACTTGTAGGAGATAAGTCATCTGTTCCGTCATAACTATTTTTATAAGATTTACCACCTCGTATAGAAGTAATACCTTTATCTATATCATCCCATTGTTTTTTAAGTTCAGATAAAACTTGTATTCTCTTAGGTAAATCAGCACTATACGAAGCCATTGTTTTAATACTTGTTTCATAAGATAATAAATCTTCTATTTTAGCTTCTTTGGGATTACTTCTATAATCAGTAATTGCATTATTTAATTCATTAGCAATTATAGATATTAGAGTAAGACTTGCTCGAATACCTTGTATATTAGTTTCTATAGCATCTTCAACAGGATGTGATTCAAATTCTCTTTTAATAAAATCAATAGCATCTGTAACTAATTTATCCGGAACATAAGATTCTTTAAGTCCGGAATTTCTCGCAGCCCATTTGTGAGCTTCTTGTTTACTAAATCCTTTAGTTCTACAATAACCTTTTTTATCAGCTACATGTTCAATATATAAAAATATTTTATGTGCAAATTCTTTATTATTAGAATTATCAGCTTGATATATAGCTGCTAAAGGTTTATATAATAGAATTTGAGGAACATCTAAAACTATCTTATCATTCTCAACTTTCAGTCCCGGTATCATAAAGGTTTATTATTATTAGAATGATTAGGATAAGGTTCTCTATTAAACCTATCATGTCTAAATATAGAACACCATGTATTATAAAACTTATTTACTTTACAAGTATCTATAACTTTAGATTTAACATTACAATAGACTTTATTCTTACTCTTTACCATAATATTAAATATAATAATGTTCCTATTCCTAAAATCTGACCTATACCAACAGAAAATAATCTATCCATAGAAATTCCAGATTTAACAATAAAAACATTATAAATAACTTCTTTTAATATCATTACTCCAAAAGGAATAATTATACTACATCCAATAGCATCAGATATATCTTTAAATTCCCACCAAAGTTTACCTGTTATAATAACAAATATAAAAGTAATAATCAGATATAATAAAAGATTATTACTATGAATTAATCTATTTATATAATTAGTATTTTTCATATTATCCAAATAATATTTAATATAGTAGAAACAAGCCAACCTATTATAGTAGCTATAATAGTAACAGAATTTTTATTATAATTAGATTCTTTAAAAAGATAATTCCAATTATAGAAGTAATAATAATCATACCAACTATAATATGCCAACATTTATCATAACTTTTAAGAAAAGGAATAACAATTTCTTTAAACTTTTTTCATAGCTTTAAATTATTTTAATTATTAATAATATAATTATATCTAATATTATTATTTATTACAATAGTAACAGAATTTTCATTATAATTAGATTCTTTAAAAAGATAATTCCAATTTAAATCATAATCTGTAGTAATAAAATAATCAATATTTACTTTAGTATTATTATTCACAAACATAATAGTAATATTAATATTAAATTCAAAATTCCAGAACCACCAGCTATCCAACCATTCGTTTTACGTTTTCTCTTCTCTTTTTCTATAGTAATTTTATTATCATTATTAATCTTTTCTAATTCATCAATTGTATTAGTAGTAACTATAATAACACTATCTTGAAATTTAATATGATAATGTTGAGTATTTATAATACTATCTTTTTTACTCAAAATCTCATTTTGTGTCAAATATAGTTCTTCATACATTTCACCTTTCATAAATAATAAAGCTATACTCCTATTTTCATCAAGAGTATAGCTAACTATTGTATCACCTTTTATTATGTATTTTTGTTGAGATATACATAATAATGGAATCATTAGTAATACTGTCAACATCAATAACTTTTTCATAAGCATCTTTATATTTAATAATTATTTTATTCTTTATTTTATCAAGGCTATCAATATCTTTATTAAGACTATCAAGTTTAAAATTATATACCTCTATTTGCGATTTTAATGCCGATTTAAGACTATCAATTTTCGACTGGTATACCTGTTCATCTTTGTTCGCATTAATGCCTAATTTATACCCTAAAACGAAAATAAAGCCCAAAATCAGCAATCCCAAATTTACAACATTATACCACTTCATAAATCATCTTCATTTATAAGAGTATATGTAATAGAACTTTTACCAATAGCACTCTTAATTATAGGCATAAATTCATAAGTAAATCGTTTATAATCTTGATGAACTTGACATCCTGCACTATATAAACCTATTTCATTATTATTACCATTAATAGAAGCTCTATGCATATTTATACCAAACATTCCAGTTTCTTCTTTATTATTTTTTATATCTAATATATCATCTTTATTATTATCTCTTATAATAGTAATAGGAACTGCTTGAACTAACGCTTCGTATCCTTTATGTAAACCAACTTTAAATAAACCTTTATATTGACCCTCTTTTACAATAGCTGTTCCATTTTTATTTATAGGTTTTTGAAGATTTACATTTGAAGGGTCTGTTGTTATTTTATAAGTATGAATTGTCCAAGTAGTATCTTTATTTTGATAAAACATTAGACAAACATCATTAAATTTAGTAGTATCTTTATCATTACTTCTAATACCCCAAAGATTAATATTCAAATTAATATTATCTTTATATTTAAAAAAAGAATATCCTTTATTTATAGCTATACTTTCTAAATGATTTATCAAATCTTTATTATTGATAAAATAATCATAAAGTCTCATATCTATATAAATTTATTAATTGTAGTATTATTTATACTCTTTTGAGCATAATCATTTAACATAGTTACAACTTCATTTTTCAAATAAGGAAATTTCTTTATTTCTACAACTTGAAATTCATTTCTTGTAACTCTATCAAATATATCTCGTTTTTCAGGTACAGTTCTAATATGACACAGAATAAGTCCTACACATTTATATCCAAAAGTTTCAACAAGATGTGCATAAGTACTTAATTGCATAGCGTATATATTACCAGAACTATCTTCTAATTTATCAAGAGGATATTGAAATGTCTTACCTGTATAATTATATTCATTTAATATATTTCCAGTATCATCGAAATCAAGTTCTCCATTTTTATTTTTAGACCAATATCCACCTTCAAATTTAATAGGAGCTTTATTAGTTTTCCAATCTAATATTATAAATTCTTTATTCCTAACTAATAAAACATCAATTAAACCACTTACCAAATATTTATAATCATAAGTTCCTATCTCAGCATAAATCTTAAATCCGACATTCACAAGACCAGCAATAGTATTGTAAATTGTCGGATACCTATCTTTAATACCACTCTTAGCAAAAGAGTCAATATTTAATATACCATATTTATGATTCTTTATAATATCATCTATAGTATATATTCTATCATCTATAAATCCTTTTGCATTCTTTTTATATCCATTATTAGATTTAATACAATCTTCAAGATAATTATGCTTCTTAGTTCCTTCTGAACACGCCCTATCTCTTTCAGCTTGCCATTCTAATTTTAATTGTTTAGCTGATTTACCTTTATAAGTAAGATATTTTGGATGATTTGGATTCCTACCTATTCTCTCACAAGCCTTAGCTATTTCATTCTCTTTAAATTCTTCTGTATATTTATGAATCAAAGTAGTAACTGAAATATAAGGATTACCCAAATCATCAACATATTTATGATTCTCTTCATTAAAGAAAAGAATCCTGCCTTTAGACATCAGCTGGGTCGATACTAAGTTTGGCATAATGTTCGTCTGGATTATAGATAACTGGTTTATTAGTTCCGAAAACAGCTTGTAAAATTCGTTGTCTCTCTTTTTTATCAAGAGTATCAAAGAAATCTTTATGTATAGTGTTATAATATCTTTGAGCAACAATTTTGAAATTACCAAGCATCGGAACATGAATACAAGGAGTTATAGTATTCATTCTCTTAGCTATTGTCAAACCTTGACAATTATAAAAATGAACTAATAATTCCTCTTTATCACTATCTGTAAGTTTATCTAATTTATCAAGCCATTCTTGATTCTTTACGTTAGGAACAAAAGAATCAAATGTCTTATGTAAATTATCGAGTATTCGTTTATGTTGTATAAAACCTAATAACATCTAATTTTCAAGAATTTTTCGTGTATTATTTTCATTATAAGTATCTACAATAAGAATATCAATCATTTCACAAAGATAATATTCCTCACAAATAACACGTTCTTTTCCCTTATATAAAGTCTTATTTAATTTTGAATTTTCGAGATAATTCATAATACTTTTATTATTCCATTTAAAATTAATTCTCGAAACATTTGTAGGATTAATTTGAACTTTATCTCCAATCTCTATATCATAAGTATTTCTACCATAAGCTACAACTTCTATTTTTATAGGAGACATATTCTGAAGAGCTTTATCATCTTCTACCATAAGAGGTGAAACTTCAAAATAAGATTTTACTATAACTTTACTTCCTACAGCTTTAGCATCAATAATACTCTTAGGCTCACGATAACCAATCATAACTTTATTTTCCATAGTTTATTTGATTATTTAGTTATTAATAAATATAGTAACATATTCATTTCGATACCAATATATATATTAATCATTATAAATCCAAATATAGGAGATACTTATATTAATAGGTATAAAAGAAGTATTCAGAGCATCTGTAAAATATACACTGCCATTGCAATTATAAAACTATTAATGTAAATACTATTATAAATACTAATGTAAATACTGCTATAAATATTATTTGAAATAATAAAGATATTTGTATTTCTCCAAGTTAATGGCCACAAGGGCAGGAGTGTTCCGAAATTCTTCCGAAGCTCTTCTTAATTCTCTTTCAACTCTTCGTCATTATAATCTTGCACTCGTAGCTACATTAATTATTAAATATATTATTAATATAATTGTCGCTCTCGCTCTCCTTAAATTAATATATTTACTAATTATTATCTATCTGCTCTCGCTCTTGCTTTTCTTAATCTTTCGATTTGTATAATAGTTGATATTAGAATTAATCACTTTCGATTGGTAAATATTAATTAAAATTCGGCTCGAATTATAATCATATTAAAGCTACTTTTGAAAATAATATTGAAAATAATATTGAAAATAATATGTTTATAAATTATAATACTATTTGAAATTAAGATGATATTCTTATTACATTTAATTATAAAACAATTTTACAAAATCTTATATAAAATTAAAAAGAAAACTCAAAGATGATATAAAAGATAATGTAAAAGACATTATTAAAAGTAAATAAAATATTATTGAAAATAGTATGTTTATTAGATATAAAAGTATTATCAGAAAAGATGTAAGAAAAGATATTAATCAAATATATAAAAGTGTTATTGTAGAAATTAAAAAGATAATGTTGAAAAGAGTAAAGTTAATCGTAAAGTTAATCGTAAAAATATTCTTATAGAAAGACTGAATAATAAATAATGAAAAAAAAATATGTAATAGTGTTTGAAATAATATATCTGATAATATAAAAAGAGATATTATAGGAAGTATATAAAGTAAATGTTAAAGAGATATTATTAAAAATGTTAAAGAGATATTATTAAAAATGTTATAAAAGATATAGGAAGAAATGCTATATTTATTAAATATAAATGTTCTTATAAAAATTATGAAAATGTATTGTAAAAGGTATTGTAAAAGGTATTGTAAAAGGTATTGTAAAAAAGAGATAATATATATATAAAGATAGGAAAGAATTGTTGATAAAAAGATTACATTTATTAAATATAAAAGTGTTCTTATAGGAAATGTAAGGAAGAGATATAAAGTATGTTTATAGAAAGTGTAAGAGAAAATTGAAAGATGTGAAATATATTATTGAAAATAGAAAAGAAAGAGAAGATAAATATATTATTGAAAATAGAAAAGAAAGTTGAGAGATATAAAAATGCTCTTATAGGAAGTACCTTATATAACAACCCTCCCCACCTTTCTACTTTTAGAAACCCCCCACTTATAATTGGCGTGTATCGTAGTTCCGATTTTGTTACAAATTAAAATTCGGAAAGTATCATACAAGCTAATCTTGTTAGTCGTAATCCGGAACGTCCAACAGGATTTAACCAATTTATTCCGGGATTATCATTTGTCAAACTTTTAAATCATTTGAAACATGGCACAAGTTGATGCTAATGCAGCTTCCGTAGCTGTAGAAAAACCGGTTGTTAAAGCCGTTGTTAATGAAATTAACACAAGTCTTAAACCTGAAATCATCGGTGTAGCTATTCATAAAATAGCTCGTATTGAACGTGATGGCCGAAGATATTTTGCTATCAGTGCTCTGAATGTCGCAAATAACGAACCAGTTCGTTTGTCGGCAAGTGTTGATATGGTTGAAGCATTTAATCTCGACCATATCATACGAGAAGGTAACTATAATACGGAAACTGAACGTCCGCTGTATCTGAAAGTCGAAGTCGTATATGTACCTAATGACGGTAACAAATACGGTTATGTAGACCGAGACGGCGGAGTTCACGAATATCGTAATGCCGGAAATTATATATTCCGGAATATCGTAGGTACTCTCGAAGGTCATATAATCCGTGAAGCTGAAGCTAATAAGTATGCACAGGCTTATCAAGCCAAAGGTCGTACCGAAGAAGCTAAAGTATACTTTCACGAGATGAAAGGTCGGAATTATATTCCTGGAGTTAGCGAGGATGATGATAACTTCTTCATAAAGATGCTATCGCTCGTGAACAAATTGTAAATGATAGAGAGAATAAGGGTGTAAATAGCCCTTATTCTCTTTTTAAAATTGCACGGCCGACATATTTTGAACACTTTTATTTACAACAATAATACCATTATTTAACATGAAAGCTAAGAAAGAACTTGCAAAGAGAATTATAGCAACATTTCAATTAAAAACTTTAGTAAGATTTCTTAAAGTACAATCATCAGTAGGATTAACTGATGAAGAAAAGAATGTTGAAAAAGAAGTAAACGAACTAATTCCAGAAATATATACTGATGAAGATTTGAAAGGAATTATATCGAAACTTTTATTAGAAAATAAAAGTCTAAATAAGATATTAATTCACACAACAAATTATTCAGTAATACATTTAAGTAAAATACTAACAGGATATACATTAGCTTCAATAGCTAATAAAAGATACAAAACTACAATAGTTATTCTATCAATAGCTTTATTAGTTTCATTATTAGGTATTATATTTGTATTATTGTTTTAATTAACAGTGTTCGTAGGAGAGTTCTATTATTAATTTTAAAGTGTTTATGGATAAAAGTTATAATATCTTTAAAATAAAAAACTCTCCTATTATTTATAATCCTAATATATGTATCTTTAAATTTAATATTTGTATCTGAAGAATATTCGGAAGATAGACAATTAATTGTCATAGAAGTGACATTATTATTTCGATTGATTGTAAAATGAATATTAAATAAATGATTAACGAATCTCGGAAACTCTCTCGCCCTTGTGGCCATTATACAGTACGTCCAAACGTTACAACTGTCTTTGCAACTATCATATCTATATAATTTAAAATTATATTAACAATTATATTAATAATCGTATTTCCACTTAAATCTCAAATAATATCTTTACATACACTTTTACAGGAACTTTTACAATCATCTTTACAATCATATTTACATACACTTTCTAAATCATCTTCAAGTCCATCTCCAGAATCATCTCCAGAATCATCTCTAATCACATCTTCAACTTCATCTCGAAATGCATCATCTGGAGCATCTCCATTTTCCGTATTATTTTTAGTAATTTATTTACTATTAAATGTCATACTAATTTCAACTTTTCTATCCGAAGAATATTCGGAAGATGGACAATTAATTGTAATCTTATTTACATTATGTTTTCGAATAGTATTTCTAATAGTATTTCTAATAGTATTTCTAAAATTTTTTGTAAAAAGAGTTCCTAATGTTTCTTTTGCAGTAACTTTTGCAGTAACTTTTGCAGTAATTCTAATATCAATTTGACCCGTATTTTGACCCCTTTCTTGTAGACTAATTATATTAATAATTATATTAATAATTATATTAATAATTATATAATTTATAAAAAATAAATTTCAATCTATTTTCCAAATAATTTTCAAAAAATTTTCATTGGAAAATGGCATTGTTATTCAAATAACAATAAGATTTCCTTATAGGATATGATAGTCAATCATTTGCAAAAGTTAACCACTTCGTATAACATTAAGACTATCAATTTTCATAACAATTATAATACCATTTACTATATGAATAAATCCAGATACACTATATCTCGACAAGATATAATTGGTATGATAACTGGTATACTAATAGGTTTAATAATTATATTAATAATTATATTACCAGCTATATCATAAGAATTTATAACAATTATAAGAAGAACATTTGTCCAACGTATTTTTCGAGAAGGTTTATTAAGAATTTCATTAGAATTTCAATCAATTGGAATAATATTAAACATACTATTTGACAAATGAATGTCCACAAGTGTTATACAAAGTATTGTTAAGTTAACATTAGGAGGTCTTCTTGTATCATTAATTGTCATATTATTTGAATAAAGAATATAATTAGAATTTCGATTAATTGAAATACTATTAAATATACTATTTGTCCAACGTATTCTTCAAGTAACTATAAAATTAATAAAAGAAGCAGTTTGTAGAATAGCTGGAGAATAAGTTAGTGAAATATTAAATGGATAATTAATTTCAATAATTAGAAAATGAATTTCAATATGAAGACCAAAATTTATTTTATTAGAAGATTGAAAAATAGCATTAATAATAAGTGGAGGAAGAATTGAGAAAATAGTTTGAAAAATAATTGGAAAATTAGTTGAATAAAGATTGATAATAAGTGGGAGAAAAAAAGTAAAAAGATTAAAAAAGTTGTTTTGAAATATAAGTGGAGGAAGAATAAAAGAAAAATGAAGAGTAAAAATAATTATAAAAATAGTAAATGAAGGTGCAAATGGAGCTTAATATTCATCTTTTCTTTCATCTTTTCCTTCATCTTTTCATCATTTTCTTTTTTATTAAATATCTCGTTATCATCTATTTATTTTCTACTTTTATCATCTATTTATTTTCTACTTTTTTAATCTTTAATATTTTCTTTATTAATTTCATCCTTTGTTTCAATTAAAATTGTATTAGTACAATTTTCTTTTGCTATATCATATAGTTTTTTTGTATTAGAACTATTTTTTCCTCCTATTATTATCATGCAATCAACTTCTTGTGATAATTTTTGTGTCTCTTTTTGTCTTTGCTCTGTAGCTAAACATATTGTGTTTTTAATAACTACTTCCACATTATTTTCTATATCTTGTTCTACCATTTTTTTTATTTTTTCGAATTTATCTAAACTATAAGTTGTTTGTGATATAAGAAGTAATTTTTTAGTTCCACTTTTTTCAAATTTAGACATAGCATTTTTTACATCATTTTCATCTGAAATAACTATTGAATTCTTCCCACAATAACTTTTGGTTCCTATTATTTCAGGATGATTTTCGGATCCTGTTAAAAATATGTAGAATCCATTTTGCTCATATTCCTTTGCTAAATCGTGAATTTTCAAAACATTTGGGCAAGTATAATCTATTATTTCTAATTCATTTTATTTTGCAATATTATATATTTTTTTTTCTACTCCAT